>UMEM01004412.1_pt1 | contig 233755 bp, 180 predicted proteins | sample 1964761 | NCBI WGS metagenome assembly UMEM01 (sample SAMEA4836021, study PRJEB28245) | human gut metagenome | biome: gut microbiome; material: fecal sample | place: Denmark | collected 2008 | reverse complement strand
CAGAACTATTCTGCCAAAAATTGATTGAAGAAAGAATTGATTTCAGCTGCTTCTCAAAAGGTCAGACCATTTCGGAATATATCAGAAAAGAAGTTGCTTGGTATCTCAAGCAATGGGATACTGACCCCACGATTCAGGCAATGCTTGATATGATTGATGCAACCGATGTTTTCATCAGCAAACCACGATATAGAGATCATTGGATGAAGATGTGTATAAATTCAATGTCATTGCTGAAGTTCGATTGTCTTAATATGAAAGATTTTCATTTGTCTGACAGTCTTTATGTGAAGATGAATGAGAGGGGCAAGCAGCTGACTTCTTTCGAGAATTGGAAAGCAAGGTTCATCAAGTTTCTTGCAGACCAACATGCAAATTCTCAATATGAGTTTATTGAAAAGGATAGAGAGAACTATACAGGAATAAAAGATTATTTTGTTCAATCTATCGAGCATCAATGGAGTGACATATTTTGGACTTATGCAATTGAAGAATGGAGGAAACTTAAGCCAGAGGAACAGAAAGACAAACCATACCCAGTGATAGACGGGTATTTTGAGCGGTATATAGAATATATCCATGAACTTCACTTCTATCTTAAGAACCCTAAAATTAATGGTGAGGATGTTAAGACTTCGGACTATACTAACAAATTCGGGCAGCAGTGTTCAACATATTCAGATATTGAATATCTCTCATTGATGTTCCGGAGTCTTGATGTTTTCGTTAATATTAAAAGAGAGACCGGCTCCATTTCTAGTTTCTTCAATGCGATATTTTATCATGGCGACGAATATGTAATTGGAAAGGTCAGGCTATTTTCAAAAGAGATTCCTGAAGACTTGTTCAAGTACTGCATAAGTAACAAGAGGGAAAACCGCTTGGTTACAATTCAAATATTTCTCTATTCAATCATACAATATTGTCAGGAGAATCATTGCTATAGACCTACCCCTGAATTGATAAGGTATGTCAGAGTGATGAGAAATCTCATAGATGGAGTGCGCCAATTTTTAACGAAGGACCTAAGCTACAGATCAAATATACGTCTCAACGAGATTTCTAACTATGAAAAAACGATCAGGCATCTATGCTCTGCAAAAGGTGTGGATTCGTTATTAATTAGTTGTCCTGCGGGCCTCGGAAATATCGCTCATGAAATCGCCAAGAATGAGTTGCGTTCATTATATACAGCAGGCAACTTTGATGAACTCGAAGATTGTTCCCTGTTCCATGGCAATCTGTCCGTTGTTAAGTATGTGCTAGATAGAAATACGAGTTACAATGATTTAGTTGCAGCTATTTCTGAATTTAAAAAGTTGTCTGATACAAAGAAAAACCAACTCTTGATATCACAAGGTTATCGCGGAATTCGCGTTGGATGGAGCTCGTATCAGAATAGATTTTATTATGGTTGTCAGGAAAAAGGGTGGGAATTTATCTTCATGCACGACTCAGGACGGGAAGTGGCAAAGCCATTCAATGATTACGTTCGTGAATACATAATGTACGGTGATATAGAGACTATCTTAAAGACACACAAGAAAGATAATGGCTATATTGGATATGCATTAAAATATGATGACTTCCTGGAGTCTGCTGGGAAATTATACTATTATGCTGGTTACTATTACGATAATCCAATTGATTTAAGAATTGTGTCACTACAAAGAGCCTCGTCCAGACCCTTGAGCGGTTATCATTGTGAGCCTTTTGCGCAAATAGTAGTTAATCATTTAAAAGCGGAAAACAAGGACATAAAAGTATCATCGTGGGGATATGGTGGAAACAGAGGTTCAATTCATTGTGATTCATTAAACTTGAAGCTGAAAAGCTATACAGACCATTGGAAAATAGACATAGATTATCCTGATAACGTTTTGCCTGAGCATAAATCTTTGCAACAAGTGTTTTCTGAATATAAGTCGGTATATAACCTATCATGGAATGAAGATTGTTCGTCCTTGATAATACCTCTTCTTGAGGGCAAAGATTTGGTGGAGACAGGTGTTTCTTTCATTAAAGATTTGCTAGGATAGATTTATATGTGAGCTACTAACAATTATTGGCAATCAGGTGCAATTAACGATTAAAAGTAATACTTTCTTCCCTGATTCCGACTTTATCGAACGATAACTAATGGAATAACGTAAATTTGCTTTGGCCGAGCATTATCGTATGAGAAGATATCCTTAATTACCAAGGTAGCATTATGCACTACGTTGCACTTGCACTTTTGCACTATGGGCTCCTCAGTTTGCTTCATATTGGCTTTTCTCTAAAGAAATTTGCTGGTCCTCAGGAAAATCCGTAATTTTGCGCCGTCAATTGAATAAAAACAAAAGCTTACAATGCTTCAAAGAAGAATGAACAACTGGAACACCATATCGGATCGAGGCATAAAATGCCTTGAGAGAATGTCGCATGTCCATACTTCGGGCATTGGAGCATTCTATACTTTTGGAGACATTTTCCGACGAATGTTTGATAGACCATCGGGGATGCAATGATGCTGGTATCCCGCTGAAACGATAAATGAAAACCGTCGGAGAGTCCTTACCAAACTTTTCGACGGTTTTTGTTTGATGCTTGTTGGTGACGTTCGCACGATGTGCTCTTCTCCGTCAATTCCGTCCACGGGCTGAATTGTAACGTATTATTAACCGCACAGTGATGCGCATGAATGAAAAGATTATGAATTATAAATTTGACGGAAGCAGGGTGTTCTTTACATCCGACACCCACTTCAACCACACCAATATCATTAGGTTCTGCAACAGGCCCTTCAAGGATGTGTCACACATGAATGAAACGATTATTGCCAATTGGAACCGAGTGGTCGGTCCGGAGGATATCGTGTTCCACTTGGGCGATTTCTGTCTTGGAGGTTCTGCCGAATGGATAAACGTACTGAAGAGACTGAACGGGAAAATATACCTTATTTCCGGCAACCACGACATCAAGAACCTGAGGCAGAATTACACGAAATACTTCGAGCAGATAACGATGCAGATGTATATCGAGGTCGACAAGCAGAAGATTTATCTGAATCACTATCCGTTCCTTTGTTATGGCGGCTCTTATGACGACACATGGCAGCTTTTCGGATACCCGAAGGAACAATACCGGAAAGGATGCATCTCGGCTGAGTATGCTTCTTCCGACATAATATGATGTCGGAGTGGACAACAACGATTTCACACCGGTTTCATTTGCACAAGTGAAAGCAATCATAGGAAAACAGATTGAGCAATCAAAGAAAGGAGAACAGTAAGATGAAGATACAATACATGAGTGATCTGCACATGGAGCTCCAGGAAAACAGCAGATACTTGAAAAATAATGAATTGCCTGTAACCAGATGGGATATGTTTTTGAAGATGAACACCTGATGAACGGATTTGATCCGGCCAGATTTATTGAAATTTAATGGACATATAGAAATGAACGAAAGAAAGATTATAAATAGAACGCTCCTTACCGATTTGGCAAAGGATGTCGGTTTGAATGCCTCGCATTTGGAAGCGATGGGCGAAAGCCGTCAATGGGAGATTGTCGTTGGTGGCGATATGCTTGAACGGCTGGTTGAGATACAACATCGGTTCGAACGTCTGGCTGTAATGGGCGACGATGAGTACCGGGGATTCTATATCGAAGTGCCACGGCCTACGCCGGAAGAATGGGGGTATACCGAGGAATTGATCACTTCGGGGGAATATGACAGTCGAGAAGCGTTCCTTGCGGATTGGCTTGCATTCAACCCGATGGAGACCAGATGGTTTCATGTTGCTTCAAGTCGATACGGGGATTCCCGGTCAATCCGTGTTACGGACCGGAAGTACACCCGTTTTATCATTACGAATTGCCCTAAGTATACGGATGCAGAGCCAGATGATACGTGGTGCCGGGAGAATCTGACCCGCTTCTTTGACTATCTGCAACGGATGATTGATGTCGTTGTCTCAAATCCCGACGGGTTCAACGATTACGTGGCGCATAACCTGCCGTACCAGCAGCGTACAGGACGGATTGCACAAAAGGAATTTAACCGCATTGTGCCGAATTCAAAATTGAGGTGGAAGATAGGGAAACGGCCATCAAGGCATTGGAGGACTCGGTGCACGGGCATTCTGCCCCTCTTTTTGAAACCATGACCATACGAAAGTATTGCACATATTACCGCATTGCCAACGAGGTGTATGAGGCTTATCACCGGAAGCGGGGATTCAGGGGGCGCATCCATACAGATCCGCAGGATGTTCCTGAAGAACTGCGAGATGTAGCCTACTACAAGCGGAAGAAGTTCGTGGATGTGACGGAAATGTACGACATTGACAGTCCGGAGGATTTCATGCGGTTCGCAACTGACCATTACGGAGAACTGGGACTTTCACGCCTGAATATCTTTGCCTCACACGACCGGCAACAGGGATGGAAAATTGTTGTCTCCAACAGTTATTCTGCCAATGCCGGATTGGCCATTGAAGTAGCTACAGCTTTGTATAAGGCTGGGGCACCGCTGCTGATATATGACGCAGAGAAGCTCCTGAGAACCCTGCTCGAAGAGGATTATGTACGGCTTGTTCCCGATTCCTATCATAACTATATGGGCTATCAGGAAGAGGCCACTATTTACGAACTGCCGTGGGAATACGAATGTTCAGACGATGCTAATTCGGTTCTGACCAAGGAGCAATATCAGACGATTGTCTCTAATGCAGAATGGCAGGACATAGAGCAGGTGAAATAGTAGATTCAAAAAGGGTTATGATTTGCCAAATCGCATAAAATATTGCTGATTTGGCAAATTATCTTTATTCTCGTTTGCAATACATCTTGAAGCATATTACCTAAAAATCTATATCGGTACCAGCAAAGTAGATTTTCCTGTAAAACTATCCGACTGACCAGCTGAATTAATATTACCTTTGTAAAAATTATCTTTCTAAAATGCAGACAGTCATAAAGAAAATACTATCGGACAGGAAACGTTTCTTGTCACTTCTTTTATTGGCAGACGAACAGGAAACTATGGTTGACAAGTATATCGGACGAGGAGATATGTTTGTCATGTACACCCAAGATGGTGTCGCGATATGTTCTGCATTAGTTACGGATGAGGGGGACGGTATATGCGAGATAAAAAGTCTGGCAGTAGCTCCGGAATTTCAGCGGAAAGGCTAGGCTATGGCAAAGAAATGACTGACTTTCTGAGCCGACATTATGCGGACAAGTTCTGCCTTATGACAGTAGGAACCGGAGACAGCATGCGTACAATATCATTTTATCGGAAATGCGGATTCCATTATTCCCATACTGTGCCGGATTTCTTTACCGTCAACTATGATCATCCTATAGAAGAGGACGGAAAAATACTGAAGGATATGCTCTATTTTCGCAAATATCTGACTCAGCCGCAGGCAATATGTAAGAATGCCCGTACGGAAGAGCTAATTTTGTCCTTACTCAACCTTTGGAAAGAATCAGTTAAGGCAAGCCATCACTTCCTGACTGAATCTGATATCCATGATTTGATTCTGGATGTACGTCTCGCACTCAAATCAGTGGAAGACCTTGTTGTCCTGCATTATAAAAATGTACCTGTAGGGTTAATCGGTATTGAAGACAAAAAGGTAGAGATGCTTTTCATTTTGCCAAATTATTTCGGTTGCGGTTTTGGAAAAAGGCTTATGGATATAGCCATCAGGGATTATGGCTGCACCTATGTCGATGTAAACGAACAGAATCCGAAAGCCAGAAACTTTTACCGGCATTTGGGCTTCCGTGAATATGGACGGACTGAGTCTGACACACAGGGGCGTCCTTTCCCTATAATTAAAATGAAATTGCACATCCAGCAGCTGCCACACATTGCTAGGAAGTGAAAAAGAGTTAGAAAACTTCAAGACAGAAACTGGAGCCAAGCGTATATATCAGGTTATACAAAATTTGTTAGTGGTATTTTAAATGCGATAAACGATATTGCATATTTTGACCGGAAATTTAACTATGCGACGATGAAAGGTTTAGAATCCGCGATGGATAAATTATATTCAGGGATTAACTATGAATTAGGCTTCAAGATATACTAATGACCACAAAACAGATACTTGAGCAACAAAAAACTTCTTGTATGCATAAAATAAAAACCCGGATTCATCACCAGTAACTGAAAGCTGGGAGAGGAACGACCGGGACTGCACTGCAAATATAATACAACTTGCTCAAATATGGATGGATTAGGGACTGTTTATCTGGAAAGAATCCGCATAAAAAGAGCAAATCCTATGCAGATAGCTTTGCCTTATTATTGCAAAATTGAATCAGGAGCACTAAACAAAGATTCAATTACCGAGAAAAACTCGGTAATTGCCGGTGACAAGTAAATAATCGAACATTTTCCTATCTCAAATTTTACTTTTCAGAGTCCCGGTAAAAGCAGTTACTTGGATTCTATTGATAAGTAATTTTTAGTGTCAAGGGCTTGCCCAGTGTGCAACTTCTTGCTGTGATTTCAAAGATTATTTATATTTCTTATCAGAATATGCTATTTTTACAAAATATTTTGCTATATTTGACCCTTTGTCAAATCATTATTGAAAATGGCCGAATTTAACTACAATCGTATTAAGGCAGAACTTGCAGAGCAGCACTTGACAAGCAAATGGCTTGCAGAACAGATGGGGAAATCTGAGACTACGGTTTCACGTTGGGTATCAAATAAAGCCCAACCTTCGGTAGAACAATTGTACGAAATTGCTCGTCTTCTCAAAGTCGAAGTGTTTTCATTACTAAAATCTACAATTGAGAAATAATGGCGGCAACAATCAATATTCCTTGGAACGAGTATGAAGCAGTTCTCCTCGTGGAAGCTTGCAATAAGGTGATCTCTGGAGAGGCATCAAAATCAGATGTGATTCCAGAACTCTCCAGCAGACTTAGGGGACGTATGCTTAGTCAAAGTGTGGAGATTAGTGAAACGTATCGCAACGAAAACGGTATTGCATTGCAACTGTCGGCGATGCAATATATTATGACAAATGGCGAAATTGGGCTACCCGGGGGTAGTGCTTTATTTTCCAGGATGGCGTCTCTATTCACTGAGGATAGACCTTCTTTTGACATGAAACTCAATCTTGCACAGAAGATATATCCTATCGTGTCAGGACAGGTAGCTGGTTACCAAATGAATACTGAGAGTGCTTGCCAGATATTGGAAGACGGATCTAAAGATAATGTTGTGTACGTACAGCAATCTGATAGTGATCGGGATGGCTCTATGTCTAAGAAAATTGTTGGTGTGCTGCGCTCATATTTTTCTAGAGGATTCAGGCTGAATTCAACAATTGAAGAACGTCGGTTTAAACAATTTTACGAAAAACAGTATTCATCAGAGTTCCCTGCGACACTGCAGCTTAGCATGATGATTCCGATGCTTGGTATTCAGCATGAGAATAAGGTTTATTTACCGGAATTTATGCTTGCTGCTGACGTTAGGGATAAAATTCAGTTATACATAGTGAGCCATTTTGAGTCAAGTGATTACATCTATTATGATGCGATACTGGATAAATTTTCGGAAGATATCGTTGACTCTCAAATCTTTGACAAGGAAACACTGAAGGCATATTTACAGTACTATGATGTGTATGGTTGGTCGTATGGAACTTTCTATATTTCAAAAACCAATTCAGTATCGGTCAATCAAGATCAAGATATTATTGACTTTGTACGAATGCAAGGTGGAATTGTGACGGAAAATGAAATTCTCAACGCCTTCCATTATATGCCCAAAGATTATGTTGTAAGGTGTGTTGTAAGGAATAATCGCACCTTGATTTCATGTGGTAGAGGATATCGTTTTCACATTGATAATTATAGAATCAACGATATAGAAAAGAATGGCATTAGAGAAATAATTCAGTTGTCAATACAGTCTGCGGGATATCTCACCACTTCAGAATTGGCTAGAAGCGTTCAAATCAAATATCCTTCAGTATTGTCAGATAATACTGAGTATGGAATTATTGGTTTTCGCAATGTCATTTCAAATTTGTATGAGGGGGAATTCTCGTTTTATAACAACTTGATCAGTTCGATGCATTCTCGTTTGGACACCAATCAAGTATTTGAAGATTTTTGTAAAAGCAAAGCGACGTTTACAACAGAAGAAGTAAATCAGCTTGCGGACGACTTAGGAACGCTTATAAATTTTGATGCGATTTCTCGTTATTGTGTTCGAGTTTCAGAATCAAAATTTGTCTCAAAGGATAATATAGTTTTCGATGTTCCAGCAACTGATGCGGCCATCGCGAATTATTGTTCTGGTGAATATGTCACTATCCTTGATATCAACACATTTGTAGCGTTCCCGTATTGTTCGTATAGATGGAACAACTACTTGTTGGAGAGTTTTGTGGCTCAGTATAGCAAGCAGTTTAAGTTAATGCATAGTAGGTACAATAAGGACAACACGATTGGGGCTATTGTGAAAAGGACTTCGGCATTTTCTGATTATGATGAGATATTGATTGATGCAGTTGCGAACAGCAAAGTGCCTTTGAACGAAAACGATGTGTTAGATTATCTTCAGGAAAAGGGATATATTGCTCGTAGACGTTCTGATTTTTTGAGTAAAATTTCGTTGTTGGATAAAGCAGCAATAATTAGAAATAGGAAGAAGATATAATTATGTATTCATATACTTGGGATTCTGAAACAGGCGGTCTTCTGCTTAATAGTTCTCCTTTGCAATTTAGCAAGGAGCCTAGACCTGTCTACTATCAGGAGCTAGATATTCTTGGCTTTGACAGGTTCTGGAAATATGCAAAAGATGATTCCGCACCGTATATGTGGGCCGAGGCAAATAACTATTACTACAGAGGTAAATTGGTCGCTCAAACAAAGGGCGGTGCTTTTTTTACTGCACCCCATATTATTATCTTTGATGATCCTGAGCCTGGGAATGGCGAGCTGAGATTTGTAGATGTTGACCGAATGCTCATCAAAAATCAAGAGATAATGGATGGCTTGGTGGCAGAAACAATAAAAAAGGTCTATAATACTTACGTCGAGCATAGGGATAAGGTTGATATTTTCCATGTTTCATTTAGCGGGGGAAAAGACAGTGAGGTAACATTAGATATTGTACAACGAGCATTACCGCATACTGACTTTGTTGTCGTATTTGGTGATACAGGTATGGAGTTCCCGGATACATATGCCATGGTTGAAGATGCGAAAGCTAAGTGTGAGCAGATGGGTATTAGCTTTTACATTGCAAAATCACATTTGAAGCCAGCAGATTCATGGAGAATGTTTGGCCCTCCTACTTCAACGATTAGATGGTGTTGTAGCGTTCACAAAACTACGCCACAGCTACTTTTACTTAAAGACATCTTAAAAAAAGACAATTTTACGGAGATGGCTTTTGTTGGTGTCCGTGCTGATGAGAGTGTGAGACGAAGCGGTTATGACTATGTGTCTTATGGAATGAAGCATAGGGGACAGTGGAGTTGCAATCCAATTCTTCAATGGAATTCGGCTGAGGTTTATTTGTATATCTATATGAATAGGTTGCGTTTGAACACTGCATATAAACGAGGTAATACAAGAGCTGGTTGTTTAGTATGTCCTATGTCGACTAATAGGAATGACTACCTCAATTATCGATGCTATCCAGAAGAAACAAAGGCTCTTACTGACATTATCTTTGAACTCAATACTAGTGAACAAAAGAATTCAGATAAGCAGATAAGTTATGTGGAAAATAATGGTTGGAAAGCCAGAAAAAATGGACGAGACATTTCTATTTCGCCTAAGGATTATGATGAATCAGTGGTCGGGAATAGCCTCCTAATAACTTTTAAGAATAGAGGGGATGCTTATAAACAATGGCTTAAAACATTAGGTAAGGTGATATATAGTGACGACAACAGCAAGATCACTATTGATTGCCAAGGAACCAGCCATGAACTGCTCTTGTTATTTCTTGGAGATAGCTACATTCGAGTATCTACGTCGAATGAATCTACCACTTCAAATATTTTATTCCTTAAGAATATAAGGAAGGTGTTCAGAAAATGTCATTATTGTGTCGGTTGTAAGGTATGCGAGGCGAATTGCAAATTTGGTAACTTGTCATTTGATAGTGAAGGCAATGTTATCGTTAGTAATTCATGTAAACGCTGCGGACAATGTTTGGACATTGATACTGGATGCTATGTATATAAATCATTATGGTTATCGAAAGGCTTAGGAAATATGAACAAATCGAAATCATTAGACTGTTATGCTGCACATGCTCCGAAAATCGAGTGGTTCCAGCAGTATGTTAAGCTTGGCAATAGATTTAAGGCTGAGCATACATTGGGCAATAATCAGATACCAATGTTTAACCGTTTCCTCCGTGATTCAGGAATAATTGATGGTGATATTGAAACACCACTTGGGGTTATGCTTCGTGAATCTAATTTAGATGATTTGTCGGTATGGGCAATTATGCTAGTTAACCTAAGTTATACTCCTGAGGTTGGTTGGTTTGTTTGTTCATTTGATTTCCAAACCACTATTACGCAAAATGCGATTATCAATAAACTATCAGATATTGACACAGTCAGCGCCAGCGCATTGAAATCGATCCCGAGTGCCTTGAAAAGAATATCACAATTGCCGTTATCTGAAGTCGGTTTTGGCTCAAGTGCAAAAGCTGGGAAGGAATATGGTGGTACTTGCTTTACAAGAATTGCATGGCAGTCTCCAGATCCAAAAGTAATACTGTACAGTTTGTATAAATTTGCAGAGGCATGCGGTAACTATTATCAATTTACACTGTCAAGTTTGATGGATGAAGATTTGGACAGAGATGGCATTTCGCCTTCACAAATTTTTGGTCTTGATAGAGAAACTATGACCAGTATCTTGAAAGGTTTGTCAATTAATCATCCTGATTTCATTTCTGCATCTTTCACTCATGATCTTGATAATATTACATTGCGAGAGGATAAATCTTCAAGTGATGTACTTAACTTGTTTTAAATAGGCAGCTATGAGTACTTATCGTAATTATTTTGATATTGACCCGACATATTTCCCAGCGGTCAATGCTGATGTGATAAAAAAGAATCCTGATTTATGGAAGAAGTTTTATCCTCATGAAACTTTTGTCAAATTAGTTCGTGATGTGGTCAGTGTGCTTTCGAGGAAACAAAAGTTAAACGTTTGGGTAGAAGGTGCATATGGAACAGGAAAGTCACATGCTGTCTTGACATTGAAACGCTTGCTTGATGCAAGTGAAGAAGACACAAAAGAATATTTTGAACAGTTCGGCTTAGATAATGATTTGCTCAACAAGTTTTTGGGAATAAAGAAGCAAGGTAAGATCGTAACAGTTCATCGTTATGGATCTTCATCAATATTAAGTGATAATGACTTGTTTTTGGCAATGCAAGAGAGTATTGAAACAGCTCTTGAAGAAGCCGGGATTGACAATAAAGCAACTGGTGCTTTGCGATCAGCTGTTATTAATTACCTTTCTGAAGAAGAAAACAAGCGAAGTTTTGAGGTATATGTAAAGGGTAGCTATTCAGCTCTATTTGGTGGAGAGAGTGTTGATGATATCATAAAACATCTTGATGAGTATGAAGATGAACCATTAGCTACTTTGATGGGAAAAATCTTCAAATTGGCTAATGATAAGAATATTCGAGCACTATATCTGACAAAAGAAAATATGGTTGCTTGGATCAAAGAAGTGATTGACAAAAATCATTTGCATGCACTAGTATTCATTTGGGATGAGTTCTCTGAGTATTTCAAGAATAATCAGCATAGATTGACAGGATATCAAGAAATTTTGGAAATCAGCGAAACTTATCCGTTCTGTTTTATTCCTGTTTCACATCAAAGTGAGGCACTGATTTCAGACTCTGACAAAGAAAAAACTAAAATTATTGGACGATTCGTACGCCCATATTGTAGTATAGAGTTGCCTGAAAATATGGCATTCCGGCTGATGGGTGCAGCCATGCGAAAAAAGGAAAGTGATCCTTTACTAATGAAAGGATGGCAGGATATTATTCTTGATTTGACAGACAGAACCCATGATTCGAGGGATATTGTAAAGAAGATGGCCAAGATTGATGATAAAGACTTGGCGGGAATACTTCCAATACATCCATATACGGCGGTGCTTTTGAAACATATTGCGACTTCTTTTGATTCAAATCAACGTAGTATGTTTGACTTCATCAAGAATGATCGAGGGGAGGAAATTAAAGGATTCCAATGGTATATTGATAATTTCGGTCCGTACGAAGATAATCCTTTGTTGACGATAGATATGCTATGGAGCTTTTTCTATGATATGGGCAAAGAAAGCCTAGCACCGAAAATTAGAATTATTTTGGATTATTATCCGAGACTTCAAACGAAGTTAAGTGCAGACGAACGCCGAATTTTAAAGGCCATACTTTTGATGCAAGCAATGTCTTTGGAGGTGGATGATTCAGTTGATTTGTTCATTCCGAATGAGAAGAACTTGAACAACGCTTTTGAGGGATCGGATATGGAGTCCGGTGAGGCCTCTAAGTGTGCTGAAAAATTGGTTCGCGATGGTATTCTTTATAAAAAGCCGCAAGGCAAAGATAAAATAAGCTATTCAATTCTGACTGGTACTATGGATGCCGGCCAAATTGAAAATTCGAAGAAGCAATTTGAAACGAAGTCAACATCAACTTTAATCCAGGAAGGATCTGTTGGTGAAAGTATTGAATTGACTGCTGCTTTGAGACTGCGTTGCAAGTTGGATTATGCAAGCATCAATGATTTTGAAATGATTTCGAAAAAGGCGTCCTCATTTGCTGATAGTGACGACAAAAGAATATATGTGGTTGCTACGTTTGCAAAGGATTCGAATGAGAGCGGTGCCATTTCAAAGAAAATAAAGGAACGCTTTGTTGAAAATCCGACTTGTCCTGTTGTTTTTATTGATTGTGGAAAAACACCTTTAGGTACTGATGCTTTCGCTGAATGGGTGGAAAATAAAGCAACCGCATATTACCTGCAAGGTAAAGATAATGGCCAATCTACTCAGTACGCTCAGTATGCGATGAAAGTCCTTAGTCAGTGGAAAGATAAAATTAGAGGCGGTCAATATGTAGTGTATAGTAATGCTGAGCCAGATGGTGAGTATGCTGGAAATTCAGAAGCTATGATCTCTGCATTGTCGACAATAAACGCAAAGCGATTCAAACTCGGTTTGGAGTGCTTTAATGTTATTGATAACATGTGGAAGTCTGTAGGTTTGAAACAAGGTGTCGGCTGCGGATTAACTCAGAAGGTAGAAGGAACATACAGATCTTCCAACCCTACGACAAAGCTGGAAACTGCTCTAAATGGCGCCTGGCTCGTCGATAATTATTGGGAGAGTCAACCATCTCTGGTCATATCAAGAATAAAGATTAATCTCGATAAATATTTCGATGAGATTATTGAGAAAAATGGTCGCATTTCAATTTATGAAATATACTCTTTTTTGAAAGATGCACCGTTTGGCTTTATGCCGTGCAACTTATCAGCCTTTATTATGGGTTTCTTGCTTAAAGAACAAATACTCAGTGAGAAGTACACATGGAGTGATGGAACTGTAAGCGATGAACTTTCTCAGCAAAGGTTTAAAGATATGGTTGAGCGAGTAATTAAAAATGATATTACTCCTATGCCAAGGTACAAAGATGAATATATCGTTGCCATGACAGAAGAGGAGAAGTCATTTATTTCCGCTACTTCTATTGCCTTTGGGATAAATAAAACATTATGCTCTTCTGTAGAAAGTGCAAGAGAGAGGATAAGAAATAAAATGAAGGAACTGTCTTTCCCAATCTGGACATTGTTATCCATTCTTGGGGATCAAGACTTGGAAACTGACTCTGAGGACATATCAGACTTAATCAACTTATATTTTGGCATTGCCAATAATGTTGTTGCGGAATCAGGACAAACTGATAATGATATTGCCGCCGCTATCGGAAAGAAATGTATTGAGTGTCCGGATGCAGCAGCAGATCTGTCTGGGTTATTTACCAAGGAGCTCTGTACTAAGGGTATGGAGGCTTATTTGAAAACATATAATGGTGGCGAGTTGTTGCAACTAGCAAAGGAGATTAATGACGGCGGACAATACATTAATGCATTGCGAGCAAAATTTGATGCCGATGCTGCTAATTGGGTATGGAAGAAAGAAACGGTTAACCAGCGTATTGAGGATCTAATCTGTGAATACAAGATTATCTCAGAAAGCAACAAAGTGGTTGATACACAATCTACATATAAGAAAACTTTGGAGTCTTGGATAGATAAATGTAGAAATATCAGATTGCCGTATGTATTAATCCAGCCGGTTATTGGCGAATTGGATACATTGATGTCACAGTTGTATAAACTTTGTATCAATGGAAAGATACAAGATTTACAGAAAGAAGAGTTCTTGAATAGCATTAGGAACTATGGTGCGGATTTCAAACAATTCTATGGTGCTCAGCTGCCTGTGTTTAAGAAAGTCTGCTCTTTCTATTTATCTGGGCTAACTGATAGTGACATCGATTCTATATTCTTAAAAGTTCACACAAACAGTTTTACAAAGGATAAGACCGAGTATGAACCGTCACTTGACAATTTGGTTAACAATTATAAAAAGAACCTTGGCTCTCAGAAACTCAAATCTTTGTGGCAAGAAAAGACAGGAACAGCATCTCCATTGGTTTGGTCAAGGCAGTATTTAATGCCAATAATGGTCATGATGAAACCTGAAGATGAAGAAGAGTGTAGAAAGGTTTTCTCTACTATCAATAGTAGTAATCCTGATCAAAAGGCTATTGAGAAAGCCTTGTCGTTTTTGGAAAACGTTTCTTTCTGGGATGTCTTGTCAGATGAGTCTTTGCGGGATAAGGCTTTTGCAGATAAAATCATCAAGAAATCAAGAGCGGCAATGCTCAGTGATATCCAATCAGTAAAACAATATTTGCGTGACCATATTACTGACGAGCCATATTATTGGAACGGTTCTTCTGCGGTCGATAATAAGCTTGATGAGTTGGCTCAACATAAATATGTTACAGGTGGCTATCAGGCGGCATTCAATAAAATTGATTCGATGGATGCTGATTTGGTGAAAGCATATCTTAAGGATCTAATTAAAAATAATATGGCTGTTGGAGTCGAGATAATAAACAACAAGAAGTAGCAGAATTAATGGATAGACTATATTCAATAATTGACTCTTATCTTGCATCGGATAAAAGCACACCAATAATTGTAGATGTACCTGATCCTATGATGCTTGAGGAGCTAGTAACGCACTATAATGTGGCTTATAATCAATTGATTAGGTCTTCTCGTTATTGCCAGGATAATGAGACTCCGCAGATTGATAAAATGCAATATGAGCTGATGAATTCAGCGAAACCAACATTCCTTCTGGGCTTGTCTACTCATCTAAAATTGCAGGGAGAACTGACGGTAAAGAAGGAATTAAGGCGTATGCTGGATATGACGGTGGCAAATAAACTTGTCATTCTTACTTTTCAGTGCAAGGATTATCTAGAATACGGAGATCCAAGATTGATGGAGTCTTCTCGAATTGTTGTAGCATCAGGACAGTATTCTATTGCCCCCAAAGTGATTTTTGTGAGAGAGAGCATCGATTACAAGGTCGCTGCAAGTGTTCGCGGCATTAGCCAAATGCCCAAGTTATATGAAGCAATTGATCAATATCCTGTGATTTGTGTTAAAACCACAAAATCGAAAAAAGATTTTCCCGATTCACTAATTTCTATAGAGGACATTGATTCTTCATATAGCGCACTTATTCATACTTATGACGGATTTAAGGATCTAGGACAAGAAAGCGGTACTGAAAAACAATGGAAGTACCTTCTTCGGTCATTAAATGAACGCGGTGGATGGGCTGAATTTTTGGATTATGAGTTTGGCGGCATTGAAAATTTGCTTCCAACAATTGAACATTTTTCATCATTTGACGTCAATAAACAGTGGGCATATTTTATCGCTTTGAGGAAGCATGGCGCAAAGGGCAATAAGTATTTGACCGAGGTCTTGAGCGAGGCGGCTACCTTTGATGAGTTTGTCGCTGGTCTTTTTGATTCATTACTCCGGTTTGATTGTCAGACCAGTATATTTGGTCAAGTATACGATCAAAGAAAAAAAATTCTTAAAGGGATAACAGGATATAATCCTCTTTTGGCTAATTACCTTAAAAAACTTACAGATAAGAAGGATAAAGCGATTTATTATTTGACGGATTTGACACAGCTTGAGAAAGAGCAGATCATTGAAGTAATCAATAGCTATAGAGACTTATACTCTCGTCAGGGGTTGATGGATATTTTAAGTGGGGTTTATCCTGATTTGTATTACTATTTACAGTCTTACAAATCTGGTATTCGTCTAATTGATTATTACTTTGAAGATTACAAGTACTGTAAGGTAACTAATTGCATAAGCGAAAGTTTTATGCTGAAAGTTCAGGAACAGGCAACATTAAGAGAGTATAACAAAGAATTGAGCCCAAGAGACCTTTTCATTGATAAAATTGATAAGTCAAAATCAGTCTTGTTCTTTGTTGATGCATTCGGTGTAGAATACTTAAGCTTCTTGCAGGCAAAATGTTTTGAGAAAGGCTTGGCAATCAAAGTGAGTATTGGTCGTTGTGATCTTCCTTCAATCACTTCTGTAAATAAAGGCTTTGTAGAATCATTTACAAAGGTTGGATGCAAGCTTGTCGATACTAAAGAACTTGATGAGGTTAAACATTCTGGCCAAAAGAATTATAACTACGAAAATACTAAGTCTCCAATTCATATTGTAGAGGAACTTAGATTGATTTCTTCATGGGTTGAAAAGATTGAGACAGAACTGGTGTCTGGCGGAATTGACAAAGTCATAATGGTATCAGATCACGGTGCAAGTCGGCTAGCAGTTATTAATGAATCTGAGACATCTCTTGAAGTGTCTGAAAAGGGGCTTCATTCTGGCAGATGCTGCCCTAAAGCAGATGTTTCAGTGAAGCCGGATTGCGCAACTGAAGAAAATGGTTTTTGGTGCCTTGCCAATTATGATCGATTTAAAGGTGGGCGAAAAGCTAATGTTGAAGTGCATGGTGGCGCGTCTTTAGAAGAAGTGGCTGTTCCTATCGTTGAAATAACAAAAGTCGGAAAAGCCATTGAGTGCAATGTATGTGCAGATAGCAAGGTTGTAACAGTAAGTTTTAAGAAAAAGGCAGAGTTGAGATTGTTTGTTGCAGAAGATTCTGAAAATGTGGCAATAGCTATCGGTGGAAAGATTTATCAGGCTGAAAAGACTGAGTCAAAATTCTATTATAAGATTCCTCTTCCGGATATCAAGAAAGTCGGTAATTATGACTTCGAAGTTCATGTGAATGGGAATGTTATTAAACGTGGGCTTTCTTTCGAGGTAAAGAAAGAAGGTGCTACAGAAAGAAAGTTTTTTTAATTCAGAAAGACTATGGAAGAAAAACTAAGACAATATTTTGAGGATATGGTCGTCTATAAGGACCTTAAGGAAAGCAATTTCTTTAGGGCTCTGAAGTTGCCTTCATTTCTGCGTGACTGGCTGCTTAAAATGTTTGAAGACGACGAAGGAAAATTCGATGTAGAAGAAATAACGAACTTCATCCATTCATATATTCCATCAAAAGGTGACTGGAAGGGAATTAAAGACAGAATTGTTCTTGAAGGAGAGCATGTGAAAATGCTCACGCGAGTATCCATTGATATTAGTGTTCATAATCAGGAGGTGACATTCGCGTTGCCTGATTTTGCTCTATCTAACAAGGATACTATTATTGAACCAGAAGTATGGGATAGGTGTCGTGATGAATTGCTCAAAGCCAACGAAACTTGGGGTGTAGTTGAACTTGGTTATCGTTACCCAGATAAGGACTCGCATACTACAGGTAAAATAAAACTAATCAGTTTCCAGAATTTTTGCCCGTACGAGATTGATCTTGAGTTCTTCAAGGATGTCCGAAAAGAGTTCAATGTCCATGAGTGGATAGACATAATCCTCGGCGCTATGGATTATAATGCGGCTGGATATGAAGACGAGCATCAGAAAATGGCGATGATTTCTAGACTGCTTCCTTTCGTCGAAAAAAGGGTGAATCTAATTGAGCTAGCGCCAAAGGGGACCGGTAAATCGTATCTGTTTGGAGGAATCAGCAGATATGGATATTTGTCTGCAGGCAAGATGACTCGAGCCAAATTGTTTTATGACTTAGGTCGTAGAGAAGACGGATTGGTGTTCTTCCACGATTATATCGCATTTGATGAAATACAGAAGGTGGAGTTTGACAATCCCAATGAAATGACCCAAACTCTCCAAGGTTATATGGAACAAGGTACCGTGAAAATTGGAGATAAGAATGATGTGGCTGATGCGGGTTTCGTAATGCTTGGAAACATCGATCAAGAAAAGATGGATGAGTGGCAGAATATGTTTGATGGGCTGCCTTCAGTTTTCAAGACCAGTGCCTTAATCGATAGAATCCATGGCTTCATCAAAGGATGGGATATCCCTCGTATGAATGAAGGACTGAAAATTAAAGGCTGGGCTTTAAACTCAGAGTATTTTACAACGATTATGCATTTGCTGCGTGATGATGCTTCTTATCGTGCAATTGTAGATAGAATCGTTGAATATCCGGATAATGCAGATACTCGTCATACTGAAGCTGTGAAGCGTTTGGCTACAGCTTTCATGAAATTATTGTTCCCGAATGTGCGTTCAGTCTCCGACGTCAATATTAGAGAGTTCCAGCAATACTGCTTGAGACCTGCAAAGAAGATGAGAGAGATTATTCTTAGACAACTTGGAATGCTTGATAGTCAATATAAAGGCAAGGATATGCCGCAGTTCTCAGTAAAAGGATTTGATAATGAAGAAAATTAATTGTATCGCTTGCGGAGAAGAAATTATTGATAAGGACACTATTGGCATCAATAAGAAGTTGATAGGTGAAGATATCAAAACGTTCTATTGCATCAATTGTCTGGCTGATTATCTTGGCTGTGATGTCCAGGATATCTTCGATAAAATTGAAGAATTTAAAGAAGAAGGTTGTAAACTATTTTCATAGAGATAATTATGAAGAGATTCATATATGCAGATAATGCGGCAACGTCAAAATTAAGTCCTCAGGCTCTGGAGGCAATGATTAGTTATTTGTCTGAAGAATATGCAAATCCTTCACAATTATATGCATTTGCTAAACGGCCAAAAAACACACTCAAAGAATCTCGTCAGATTATAGCAGAATGTATAGGCGCGTCTCCTGAAGAAATCTTCTTTACTTCATGTGGTACGGAAAGTGACAACTGGGCTATTCATGAAGCAATAGAACGGGGATATGACATTGTAACATCCTCAATTGAACATCACGCTGTACTGCACCCATGCCAAAAGGCAGAACAAGGAGGTGTAAGTGTAGCTTACCTTTCAGTTGACCATGATGGCCTTGTATCTGTAACCAATCTTGCCCAAAATATTGGCAGATCTGAGACTTTGGTGTCAATAATGATGGCCAATAATGAAATAGGGTCAATTCAACCGATAAAGGATCTTTGCGAAGTTGCACACTCGAAAGGAGCTTTGTTCCATACTGATGCCGTGCAAGCCGTTGGTCACATAAGTATTGATGTCCATGATTTGGGCGTTGATATGCTATCTGCATCGGCACACAAATTTAATGGCCCCAAAGGCATTGGTTTCTTATATGTCCGAAAAGGTATCGATATGTCGCCATACATAAGTGGCGGTGGTCAAGAGTATGGATTACGTTCAGGGACTGAAAATGTCGCTTCGATTGTCGGCATGGCGGTAGCGTTAAGGGAAAATATTGAATCTCTTGAAAAGAATCAATCTCATATTCAGCACCTTGAAAGTCTGCTTTTGCGTTTGCTTGATGAATCAGATATCATTTATCAGCGTAACGGTGCTGATAATCATGTTCCAGGTAACATTAGTTTGTCTTTCCCTGGTCACTCGGGAGAATCAATACTTCACAGACTTGACCTCCAAGGAATATGTATTTCAACTGGCTCTGCTTGTAACAGCAAGGATACTGTTGTCTCGCACGTCTTGAAGGCCATCGGTTTACCTGATGACATTGCACAATCAACAGTGAGGATTTCACTTGGAAAAGATAATTCTGAAGATGAAATCATCTCAATAGTAGAGTCATTATCAAAATTATAATACCAATTTCTATGACTTGGCAAATTATTAAGGAATCATATATTAAAGATCATCTGGCAAAGACATACTTAAAACAGCCAGAACGTCGTCTTCGTGCTCTTGATGCGATAGAGACACTTTTACGGTCTCAACATCCTGAATACATAGATGACCCCATGAGAATTTACAACATGGGAAAAGATAAGTTTAAAATCCAGTTGGCTGAGATGAAAGGAAGTAACTTGTCCTCAGCAGAAAAAAGTGTAATCACGGGGTTGTTTAAGTACCTCAGCATCCAATAATACATTCTCAATATGAAGGACCACGTTATTCCGAAAGATCGTTGTAGACACGGACATTTAACTGCAGGATTGATGATGCGGCTAAAATGCTCTGTAAGCAATTATATCGCTAAAAATGAATGGTTTTATATCGGGATAACAAACCGGCCATATCGAAGAAGTATTGAACATGAATGGCGCAACCATGAGCGAATGATACTCTTATACCGCACTACTTCAGAATCGTATGTGAGATCACTTGAAAGAGATTTTGTTAATCTGTATAGAACCGATCCTAAGTACAACGAAAAGATGGCTAATGCCACAGGTGGTGGCACTTATGGGGAAGGCATGCATTATTTGTACATGTTGTTATAGGTCAGAAACTGGAAATAACTTACATTAGAAAATAACACGATGGGTATTTTGATTCATTATTTGGACGACCACGTCACAGCGAATTTGAAATTAAGGTAAAGGCTTGTACTGCAGTCCAAGCATATCAGAAAAAGAATTTTTCTTTCGCCGCAAAGTTATTCGCTGAATATTTTTCGATGAAGGGCTATGGCTTCTTTCCTGAACTGGATGCTGACGATTATCGAATGTATTTTAATTTGATGTTGAGCCAATTTTATGCTCAAATGTATGAGGATACAATCGCAACTTGTAAGAAAATCCAAATAATCAAACCACATTCTGGCGATTCGTTCGCTTTTCAGGCTTTATCTGAAAAGGCACTCGGAAATATCGTTGAAGCTAATAAACTCTGGACTAGAGCATCAATAAATGGGTGCGAGTTAACAGAGCATTTCCCTGATATAGACGATGTTGTTATGGTAGGATATAATAACTAATAAATACGACAATTATGATTGATTTATCTAATGATTTTGCAGAAGGCGTTTCAAAAATTCAAACTTGGCGCAATCGTTACAATTCTAAAGAATACCCTCACAAGATACTAATTAACATTATGTATCGAGCATACACTACAGATATGGTATGGGATGAATTTGAATCAGGAATGATGCCGAAGTTCTCATCTTTTCAAGAATCTGTCGTCTATGTAGTAAAGCGATATGGCACACTGGCAGTGGAAAAAGTAAATTCCAATTTGCTGAATTGGTTACAGAACGATCCGGGAAAATGGGTTGGTAACTGTTGCTATCAGTTTATGGAAGAAGTTGCCACCGATGCGGAAAAAAGCAGAAAGGACTTAGATATGATGGAGAAATCATATTTGCATCATTTGTTGAATGATAAGATGGTGTTGTATTTTATCGCAATGCGTCAAGCCGGTGAGACAGAGGCAAAGGCTATTGAAAGGCTGACAAATTTTCAAGTTGAAATGACTGCTAAGCTTGATTATGGTTCAACAAAAAGAATGTTCGCAGAATTAATCACTGAGAGATTCTTAGAAAACAAAGGCGTTAAAATAATGTAATGTTATATAAAGAAGAATATCAAAGACTCGCGGATTTTATTTTATCTTTTCCGGAGATGGATGACTTTATTGAGGAACATCCGGACATACAACGTCTGGATATTCTTCTGAACGAATATGCGCAGTTTGCAAGCCAGCAGTATTATTACTCCGATGATTTAAGAATATCTATCCAGATAGCCAAAGAAAAGTTTTCAGAATTTGTTGAACAATCCCATCTCGGAATTCATTCGATTAATAAAACCAAATGCATTGACGATGCGTCAATTATTTGTACATTCCATAATGAGGCATACGGTGACAAAAAACCAGAGTATCTTTTTAAGAAAGCAGATGTACAGCATTATCGGACAATAACCGAAAAGATTGCATATCAAAAGGTTGACTTCTCTCCGTTAGTTGAAAAATATATTTCGCACTATCATCCATATGTTAATATGGAGATTGCATCTGCTTTCATTAATGCAAAACAGTATGACATAGGACTTCCTTTTTTGCAAAAGGTTCTCTCGTATGTCTTCAGTTATCCAAATATCTATTGGGATAATCCTACGGCGCTATACAGTTGCGCTGAAGGAATACATATGATGCAGTACCTTCTCGGACGAGCAGGGATGGATGCATTGGATTATATTATTCCTGACTCGAAATACCGATTATTGCAACTAGCATATCTGTATATTTCAAGGGCAATATATATGTGTGACGAAGACATTGCGTCACATGGTAAGTGGGATGGTGAGCATATTCCGGCAGGCCTGATTAATAAATTGAATTTTTTGTCGATCAGAGCTAATTTAGTATATGATTATCGCACAGAATTCAGTGTGATATTTGGTATTGGCATTAACCCAGACATTCAATACATCGCAGATAAGGCAACGGCATCAAGTATTGCTGACCGATATGGTTTATCAATCATATTTGAGGAATGCTTCAAAGATGCGATGAAGATGTATCGTTATGGCTCTTTGATTCCGAATGATACTGGTGGCTATGTGGATATTGAAGATGCGACTTTCGGTGAACTTATCGAAAGAGGAAACATTAGAAGTGAAGATCTTGCTAATCAGCTTTTAAAATTATATCGGGAATCCTATTTTGTCCTGGGCGAATCAGAACTTGCTGAGTGTATATGGTTTATTAAAGATAAACTGTGTTATTCGGTTTCAGAAGCGCTTCGCTTCAAGGAAGAGAGAATATCAGAATATAAACGATGGCATGAGGAGTGGGTACAGTCACTCGTTTCAAGGTCATCGCAAGCTGGTAATGCTTTTGTCAATGCACTATCGATCAAAAAATCGTTCGCCTCTCATATTAAGCAAGCTCTAGCACAAAACAACATTACTTGCTTGTATCACTTTACCGATAGAGCAAACCTTGAATCAATTATAAAAAATGGTGGATTGTATTCTTGGAAGTATTTGGAAGAACACGATATATCAATCCCAAAACAGGGAGGAAATCTTGATTCGAAAGCAAATGATCAGAAATTTGGATTGGAGGATTATGTGAGGTTAAGTTTTTGCGACGATCATCCAATGATGTGGCGATTGAAATGCGCGGGCTACAATCTGGTGCTTCTTAAGATTAAAGTTGATGTTGCATGGGCCAAAGACACATTGTTCTCAGACATTAATGCTACTGCTCGATATCATCGCCATGGCGATGATATCGAGACTTTTAATTCGATAGATTTCAATGCTGTTAAACAGCATTATTTGAACAAAAGTTCTGCAATGTTCGGTCCTCATCAAGCTGAAGTAATGGTGAAAACCTGTATTCCGTTAGAATACATCCTCAATATTGACAATCCAATAATTCGCTAATTATGATATATGTCGTTAATAAAAAAAGGAAGGAAGAAAGCATCAAGAAAGAATTTCCTAATGCTGATATTCTCGATTTGACTTCTAAATCTGAATATGCTAAAGTCCTTAGCCCATTTTATCCGCATGGAAATATCCCAATTCCATTTACGGAAGGATTAACGGCAACCTGTGTAGAGGCTGTTTGGCAAGGATTGAAGGTGTTTGAGACTTATGGCGTGGATTTTAATACTTTCCGTAACGACACAATGCAGAATCTAAAACGGACAGTACGAAAATATGGGGCTCCTAAGGGGCACTTAAAAGGCGCATTTGGAAATGAACTTTTGAACTACTTCGACGCAAGAATGTTAATCTATTTGCCTACTTATAAATATGTACTTGATAATGTGCCTCGTGTCCAACACATTTTAAAGCGTATCAAAGAGCGGTCAATTGATCATGATTTAGTTTTCTTGGATTATAATACCAATACTGATGTAAGAGATATTTCTCAGCCGCTTTCCCATGCGGGACTTGTAAAACTGTACATAGAGGATAGGTATCCAGAGTATGATCCGTCAATTAGACCAATGACGAAAGAAGAAGTAGAGGATAAAAGGCAACGTCAAAAAGAAGAAAAAAAGGCTAGAACTACAAAACATAAAAGAAATTCATCGACAGATAATCGTCCGGGAAATGATTCTACTTGCAGTTCTTCGGACAAAAATGACTTTCAAGAGGAACTTTTCCCATCTTCTTTCTTTGAATCAAAATAGGGACTATTTGCCTTTGAGCATCTAAACTTCTGCTGCAGTCCAAGATGATTTGTGTTAATTTGACAGATTTATATAGTAATTTCCCCATATCCGGCAAGACCGGCGGACTATTAGCGGCCGCACGAGGCGACCGCTTTTTGTGTGTTTGTACCATAATCCTTATCGTCTTAATCCTGTTCTCGGTTTCTTGCCCAATAGGAGGGTAGCAGCACGTGCACAGCGGCGGGCCCATTGCAGGTCGTCATCATCCTTGTCCCGCCAGGGGAGATCGCTTTGCGAACCTCCGCTACCACCTCCGGTAGATACGGCAGGCGTATCAAGCATCCCGACAAAGATAGCTACGGCTATGTCGGTCAGATCACTGCTGTTGGCAACCTCCCGGTAGTCGAACTCTTCGTTAAAATAGTCAAGTACCCGCTCCGGGATATAGAAACGCTGTTCCGTTCCGCCATGGGAAGAAAGCGTGTAGGACACCGAGCCGGAACGATAGTGAGTATAATCTATATCGGTTGTTGGTCTTTGAACAGGTTCCGGCCGATGGCTTTGAGAAGTATTGACCTGAGCGGCAAGCCTCTCCCGATAGTGGAGCTTTTGCCATGTACGGGGAAGTTTCGAAATCATCAGGTTACGGGCCACTCCCAGTTCGGAAGCCTTGTATTTGGTATTTCCTTTGAGGATCGCATATCCACGAAGAACATCTTTCTTGTCTTTCCGTTCATATACGGAATAGCCTCTCCGGGCAAGTGCCTTCTTGTATTCTTCCCATGACCACGATGGCATGGTTCTCAATACCTCCATGCACTCTCTGCTTACTTCCGGAATGTTGCGACTTCGGATTTCTTCCGCAGTCTTCCAGCCACGTTTCACTGCAACTCGCTCGGCTGCACGTTGTGCCCGAAGATGAATGTTATGTTCATTGTTGATGTTCCCGTTTTCATCAAAGCGGCAAATTGCGGCATGGAGATGGGGAACTTTCCCTTTGGATTCCATGTGCAGGTAAACCGTGTATTTGCTGTTTGCCAGATTGGTCGGGCAGGAACGGGCTTTCCCGTCCTTGCCGCTAATCACTTGTTTGTCGAACTCTTCGGCGAACTCGTGCCAGAGCTTTTGCCAGTCCTCAATGTCATAGAAACTGGTATGCTCAGGCGATGGACTCAACTCTATTCTGATTATGGAATTCTTTATCGGCCGATGCTGGGCAAGGGTCAACTGCATGGAGTTCCATATTCCCATAGCGTCCAGTTCAGGGGGCAACAGATTGTCCAATACCCGATATATTTTTTCCGGATGCTTCTTGTGTTTTGATTCGCCAGTAATATAACGAAGGTCATTGATACCGTAAGATATGGCTTTGGCTTTTGCAATCATTTTTCTTCGGATTGAGGATTGGACGGAATTTTGTTTTTCTCCTTTACGGCTTCCAGGAATTGGCAGACACCTTCGGCAACATTGGAAAGTTCTCCGAGCCAGCCGACCATGAACGGAATCTGATTGAACATTACCATCCGCTGCTTTGTGGACATTCCGTGAAGTGCGGAGGTATATTTTACGAGGTCTGACCGACAATTGTCCAGATTCTGCAGCAGTGCCGCCTCTTCTTTCGTAAGCCTCGCTTTGGGCTTGAAGTTATACGCACATGACAATATGTAGTCGCTTACGGTCATGCCGCATTGTTCGGCCAGTGATTTTATATGGTCTCTCTGGCTGGGAGTAACTTTTGCCCCGACAAAGATACTTCTTGTTTCTTTCTGGGAAGTTGATGTATTAGCAATATTTTCTTTCATTTGAATCGTTGTTATAATGGTTGAAAAGGTGCGAGCTTGCGAGTACCGTACTGGCGAAGGAACTGAGCAGGCAAGAGCGCCAATGTACAACCGTAACGCAGTGAGGTTATACCTTGGCATATCTCGAAACAGTTACCTGTTTATGCTTCCCCGCAAGCCATATCGGATGCGTATAATGAATTGGCACTTGGATAAGGAAATACAGGATAATATTATCCACTAAAAGAGGGGAGAAAATGAGTATCTCACATGGTGATTTCCTGCCGACTTTGCTTTATTCTAATATATACGCCCCTGCAATAAAGTAAAGTTGTACTCAGTAATGGCATTCTGGATTGAGAATATAATTTTTCCCCTCCTTTATGACCATCTGCTTGTTGCCAAGAAAGGTGGCTACTTTGACAGCTTTGTTGTAGCCGAGCTTTACATTGTGCAATCCGTAAGCTTCCTTCAGACGTTCCAGGTAGTCATCATAACTGCCGATATTGCCATTGGCAAAAGCGGCGTCCACTGCCGCACGATGTACATCCTCTGGAATCTCCCTCTGCGGATCGAACGGTTCTTTGGTTGGTCGTCCGCTCTTCTTTTCTTTGGACAGATATGGTTCTACCAGCTCGGGCAGGACGTCTTCGTTTATGCGGAAAGCGAAAGGTTCAAAGTCCCGGTCCCGGATGTGCACGGCTTCGACCACGCTTATGGCTTTGTCCTCTTTGTCCACTTCTACCTGCAGGATGGTTTCCGCCTTGTTATTGAGTTCCGTGCCGATGTGACCACGCGCATGTTCATCATTCTTGTTCTGATGCAGGACAGTATGGATATGGATTTGTTTGTCGTCCGTCCACTGCATGAATTTCGAGATAACTTCGGTAGATTCACTGGATGAATTGATGTCGTAAAGGAAATCACGGATGCCATCTATAATGACCAGACCCAAATCAGGTGTGGTGCCGATAGCTTCTTCGACTATCAACAGGCGCACTCTTGGTGCAAACTTGCGCAGAGACAACATGATCAGATTTTCCGGCACCTTGTCATCCGGCATTTCTGCCAAATGCAGGATACGTTTCAGTACCTGTTGACAATGATGACGTCCCTGCTCCGTGTCGATATACAGAATCTTCCTCTTGTTCTCAGGGAACATGGAACGGTAACGAAGAACAGTGCGGCCACTCAATGCTGATGCGGCAATGGCCGAAACGTTGAAAGTCTTCTTGCTTTTGGCTTTCCCGATGGAAGCGCTGAAATTCCCCAATGTGCCTATAACAGCATCATCCACCATCAACACAGCTGGCACTTCTTCATAGTTATTCGTGACGCTCACGGCTGCTTCCTCTATAAAAACTGCCAGTTCCTCACGTGAAGGTATCGTTTCGTCCGTCTTCTCCATCATTACCAGTTTTTAAGGTTAGGTTTACGGCGATGGGAAGCGAGCATGGCTTCGTTCTCTTCCTCGAAAGTTTGCGGAGCCGGATTCTTTCGGGAGGATTCCAGCCATTTATCCAGTTCATCCCGATAAATGTATAGATGTTTCCCTTGCTTGATGACTGGAATATCATCTTTTTTGACCTTGTAATAAAAGGTCGATAACGGCATTTTGAGATAGGCGCAAGCTTCCTGCACAGTCATGGGGACGTGCGTGTTTTCTTTGGCTTCATGCTGCTTGGACAGTTTTTCCGTCAGCAGATTTTCCATACTTGTAATCCGGTCGCAAAGTTCACCGACTACTGCCGGCAAGTCATTGAATGTAAGTTGGTCTGTTTTCATATTATAACTTTTTAATCGTTTAACATGCTGCGAACCAACCCAATGAAGCTTTGCAGAACAATACAGACCGGATTAATTATTTCATCTGCATACGTTTTTTATTACGACTCATCGTTATCTGTTTCCAAATGGAAGCGATAGTCTCCCTTTTCAGGTACATCAATTGGAATCTGACTTGCTACCTGATCCCGCAAATTAAGCCTGAGATATTCAAGACTCGCGTTTTCAAGTTCGTATGGAAATGATTCTTTGATAAAGACGGCTCTTTTCGCCAATGGTACTCTCAATCGTTCACCTACATTCCACGCCAGATGACGAAGTCCCGGTGACCGTAGCGATTTGTCAATATTGGAACGAATCGGTTTGTTGAGCTCCGGCTGATCACAAGCCATGTACTCAATGTTGGAAATGAGAGTCGCTATAGCCTCTTTGGAGAGATAGGGGGCAGTCTTGATGGTTACATATTCCCGAATCGCATCCATAACTTTTACTTGTCTTTTCAGTTCTTTCTCTTTGAGTTCTTCCAGAATGGAATCATACTTTTCCAAATGAGATTCATTGGAGCAATCAGGGACGACAGGTTCTTGATTTGACTGTGGGGATGGGGAATACTCCTGTTCAGAAGAATCCGCCGGTTGTTCGGTAGAGAGTGCATCGGGAAATGATATATCGCAATTAACCGCAACGAATTAGAACCAATTATACTGAAGTAGCTGAAATTCAACGGCTTTTTTATTTACCCAAAATCCAGTTCATAGCGATTGGATAGTGTTGTTCACCATATTTTTCTACCGTATTTCTACCGCGAAACAAATTGGGGGTTGTCCCCGATGTCACACTGACGCATTTGGCGACATGGGTGAACAATGGTTTACGTAGAGAGACAAAAAGGGAAATTAAAACTATATGGTTTCACTTAAAATATGAAGTAAACAACATGGAAGTAAAAAGAATTTGTCAATGGTGTGGTAAACCTTTTATAGCTCAGAAAACCACCACCAATTATTGTAGTCCTCAATGTTCTAAACGAGGCTACAAACATCGAATGAAAGAGCGAAGAATGGAGCTCATTCAGAGTCAAGAATTGTTAGAGGTAAAGAAAAGGCTGGAAAATCAAGAATACTTTACCTTTTCACAAGCAGCTAAATTGATGGGAGTTTCTCGTCAGTACATCTACAAATTAGTCAAAGAGGATAAGTTGAGAGCAAGTCGGATTAGTTCACGAATGTCTTTTATTCGAAGAGCTGATATAGAACTTTTGCTTAAATCTAAACCTTATGAACGTGTGATGTCAAAAGTCGAATTTGATATTGCTGAATATTACACTGCTGAAGAAATTGCCCAAAAATACAAGGTCAACACCAAATGGGTATGGACTTATACACGGGAGCATAATGTACCAAAAGTAAAAATCCGTCAGTTCAACTATTACAGCAAAAAGCATATTGATGCTGCTTTTGCCAAATACAAGACAGATAATGATCTGACCGAATGGTACACTCCCGAAGAGATAGAACAAAAGTATGGGATGAGTCGGGTTGCCATCCGCTCCCATGTCTATCGCAACAACATCCCGTCCAAAAAAGAACACGGTCAGATATTCTACTCAAAGCTACATTTTGACCTATCCAAGCAGACTGCCGAAGATAATGCTTCGGAATACTACACCGTGCAGGAAGCCATGAAGAGATACAATCTCACACGGGATTCTGTCTATGGCATTCTGCAGTTCCACGAAATCAAACGTGAGAAGAAAGGTCGTTTCGTGAGATTCCTGAAAGTGGATTTTGACCGGGTGATGGGTGTCCGTAAGTGACCTGATTATAGGCTACCGTAAATTATTCCAAAATTAATCTTCACTGAAGGTGGTCTGCATGGTTACATTGCAGTGATTTGCCAGCGAATTAATAACAACCATAAAAAATATAACATTATGAACGATTGTAAAACCGTAACGTTAAGAACACGTCCTTTGAAAAACAGGATGCTGTCGTTTTATCTAGATTATTATCCTGGGTATAGAGACAAGGAAACAATGAAAGTTATCCGTCATGAATCGCTTGGCATTTATATATATGCCAATCCGAAGAACAAGCGGGAACAGGACTTCAACGAGGTAATGGCCGAGAAGGCTGAAGCCATCCGTTGCCGCAGGTTCGAGTCGGTAGTGAATGAACGGTATGATTTCTTCGACAAGTACAAACTCAAGGCTGATTTCCTGGAGTATTTCCGTAATCAGCTCCGTAAACATGACCCAAAGTGGGAATTTGTCTATCTCCATTTCAGCAACTTCGTGCATGGGAAATGTACTTTTGAGGAGCTCGACATTGATCTCTGCAACAAGTTCCGTGAGTACCTGTTGACGGCCAAGAAACTCAAGCGTAACGGACACATCACACGAAACTCCGCATCGGGATATTGGTCTACATTCCGAGGACTTCTGAAAATCCTCTACCGTAACGGACTGATCCGCAACAACGTCAACGACTTCCTCGAAAAGATCGAGACCGAGGATGTAGTCAAGGATTATCTTTCAGTGGAAGAACTCTACAAGCTGGCCGAGACACCTTGCAAGAAGCCCGTGCTGAAGACGGCGTCGCTCTTCTCCTGTATGACCAGCCTGCGCATCAGCGACATCCTCGCCCTCTGCTGGGAGGACATCGTGGACTATTCGGCCGGTGGCAAGTGCGTACACATCGTCACCAAGAAGAACCGTTCCGAGGACATCATCCCCATCAGCGAGGAAGCACTGGACCTGATCGGCTACAGCCCTGACAAGCGGGGAATGGTATTCAAGGGGTTACAGCGCTGCTGGACTCAGACTTACATGAAAGGGTGGATTCGTTCGGCTGGAATCACCAAGAAGATCACATTCCACTCCTATCGTAGAACATTCGCTACGCTGTAAGCGGCTGCCGGAACGGACATCCGCACCATACAAAGCATGATGGCTCACAAGAGTATAACCACAACCCAAAGGTACATGAAAGTAGTGGACAGCAACAAGCGTGAAGCCAGCAAGAAAATCACCCTGACACGGAAAGACTGACAGGCATTTTGACCTCCTTTTTTAGCGGATATAGTTTGATTTTGAGCGAAAAATCGGACTATATCCGTAATTTTTGTGTAAAATCGGACGATTATAACTCATTATTTATCAGTATCTGGAATAACGCACATAACTTTGGCGTACAGTAATTCCAAATAGTGATAGAAGATGACAAATACAGAACAAATCCGAACTAAGAAAATAAGTTTTATCCTTGCGCTATCCGTTATCATTTTTGCGGCCATAGCCACTTATTTTACCCTTTGCCATGACATCAACATCATGCGCATAACAACTCCTGTAATTCTCGGACTGGCGATGTCCATCATATTGTGTGGAGTCCTGCAGAAATTTTTCTATAATTGGCTGACGAAAAATCCCATCCACTTCTCTTTTGGCGAACAATCCTCCCCTGTTATAGAATCAGAAGGCACCATAGAGCCTGTTTGTATTGCCGATGCAGCATACCGAACAACCTGAATGTGAAATAGTTGCGTTTTAAACGATAGAAAAGCCTTTTTTCGCTTGTTTTTCAGGCCAAAAACCGTCCGCTTTGTCTCACTTTTCACTTGAATCAGAACCAACGGGAAAACTCCCTTTTCTCGTCCGAAGTCCACCTGTTTCCTATCCGTTGCGAAGGTACGAAAATAAGTGGAATTTTCCACCAACTGATGTCAACTAAAAGCAAAATGCAGTCACGAAGATTTTGCAGCCAAAAGAAAAAACAGGCTGTATCATTGGTAGACTTCGGTAAATCGACAGGTCTGTTTGGCGGAGCCATCTCTTTTCTTCCCTTATTTTGACTTTACTTTAATTGGCGTATATATGAGTACGGGGATAAAGTAAAGTGGCTAATTTCATGGAAAAGTGTAGTTCTCAAGCCTCAATTTTGATGGAAAAGTGCGTAAATGGAGCTTCATTCGCCTGAAAAAGTGTAGAACCGTTTAAATACCATATCTTCTATTCTTGCGGTTTTTACCTATAACGCATTATTAAATAGATGGAAAGTAATATATTTGTGTAAACAAAGTCTATTTAATAGATATAAAAATTGTATATATGGGAATATTGTCTTTCTTTAAATCCTTATTTCGTAATAAGAAATCGTTTCAGAAAAACGATGATGATTTTGACTGGGATGCTTACGAAAAGGCTGTTGCAGAGGATCCCTTACGCCCTGTTTATGAATGTAGGAAATTGTTAGAAGAATTGTCAGAAGTAAACATCATTGGACTATATGATAGGATAGATGCTTTTCTATTTCAAGATATCCACTTTGAGAAGGTTATATCTATTATGCCCCAATGGGTCTGTGATGAGGGCATTAGCCCTGAAAGTTGTTGCTCAAAGGAGTCCTACGAGAATTTAAGATCAAAAGCAACTCATCCTGTTTTTAATAAGTTTATCTACTATTACGACTTATGGAGTCTTGTAGCAGCTATACAAGATAGAATATCTGCAGTAATTCTTTATATGCAAGAACTTTACAAATTGGTACCTTGTAAAATGAAATATAAGTCAGAACAATATACATCAGGCTCAAGACATGGAGGTGAACGCGAAACACAAGCTCATGTATTGTTAAATAGTATATTTGTATCTTTTACTTCAATTTTTGATATTCTATCCAAAATAGCTGTTGAGCAATTTATGTTTGATCAATATGATTTCACTAAGTATAAGGATATGCATTGCAAAAAAGAAAAGGCTATGTATAAACCTAATATTAAGAATATCGATCCGTCTCTCAAACAAAATGGATTGCTGTTTACAGATCCTGAAGTAATAAGGAAGTTTGAAACATTCAGAAATGAGTATGTTCATAATGGACCTTGGGATTTAAGGAGTAGTGTTTATTATACTGCAGTCAACGGCGAACCTGCTGATGTGATTATTTATAGTCCAGATATGATTGATGGTCACTTTGTAACATCCAATTCACGAAATAAGTTCTATTCGCAGAACAACAGAATAAACGAGCAACTTCCAAATATGATAAAAGAAGCTACACAAATTCTGATGAGAACTATTGACCAAATTTCAGCTCTTTACCAGCAGAATACTGTTCGGTCTGAAAATCCAAAGCTGACAGAGGAATACATGAAAGCTATAGCAGATTATTATAAGAGTCTAATTTAATATTAATTATTCATAGAATGAAAACAGTTAAAGATATATATGATTTCTTTCATCAATTTCCAGATAAAGATAAGAACTCTGCATCGTTGATGGAATTTCTTGAAACTATTCCTGGTTTTTCTGAAACAGTCAGCAGTGAAAAAGGAATGTCTTCAATAAACATGTCAATAGGAAAAGAATACCTAAAGATATGCGAACAGATGGAAGATGATAATCTGTTGATAAAAGTTAAAGAGGCTTCTATTTTAAAAATTGATCCTCAATACATTGCTGTTGATAAGGTTAACTTTTCAAATCCAGAAGAGTTTATTCAGGAATTAGACTATGGGGTATATGATTTCAAGTATCGCGGATTTGCTTATACAAGAAGTTGCTTTGAGAATTCTGTCCTGCCAATAGTCGGGAAAAATAGGATTACTGGAGATGAAGATATGGGCACATGTTACTATATAGGAAATAATTTGTTTGTAACAGCAGCCCACTGCGTGAAAGGATTGAAGTATTTTAATATTCTTTGTCCAGACAATAGTCCTGTTGAATTAGAATCCGTTTGGTACACAAAAGGAGAAGATTTAAATGATTATGACCTCGCTATTATTAAATCAAAAAATGTACCGATGGACATAAAAGCCTTTAAACTCAAAGATCCTTTTATATTAAACGATGTATTAACTATGGGATACCCTCTCATTCCTGGACTTAATCCCGTCCTTATTTCTGAAACAGCAACGGTGGCTAGTTATGTATATGGAAGACAAAAAGCATCCATAGGACAAATTGTTGCAGAAGTTGGCTCTTATATGTCAAAACTTGATTTTTTTGTCATTACAGCTAGAGTTAAGGGAGGAAATAGTGGATGTCCTGTTATTAACAATGAAGGTTGTGTTGTTGGGACTGTATTTCAAATTCCATTTGATAGTCAAGGAGGCTCAGATGGCGGTAGATATGATATTATGGGATATGGCATCTGTCTCCCTTCTAAATATGTAAATGCTTTAATCAAAAATCGGGATATTCATCAATTGGTTTTAAAGGGGGAATATTATGCTGAATTGGCATAGATTTCGGTAGGATTTTATGTCGGTAAACCGGTGAAGTGCGTATAGCGAATTTATTCCATGCGAAGTATCTTCACGCAAAAAAATGCTTACACAAGAAGAAATCGCAGATATAGTTCAATACCACAATGAGCATGGAGTCACATACAAGAGCCGTCTGAAAGAAATCAGGATATCCGAGTGGCGGTTTTATGAAAGCAAACGCAGATACGCCGAGGTTCAGGCCGGTGAGCGGGCAGTGGAGAGTTTCTCCAGCTGGTGCGTGGCAATAGTTGCTAGGAACCGATGCTGACAAGCAGGAAAACAGACAGAGTCAGGACACGAATTCGGTCCGATGAGCATAGAGATGCGCACGCAGATAGGGACAGTATTGCAAATCCAGGGCAATCTGGACGCGACGATGGTACAGGCAATAATCCAGGCGTCGTCAAGCCATGTTTAGCCTGAATGACAGTTTGCGACCATCCCGAAGCTGCTCGAACCATGCTGGCACTGGTTAACGGCAGGTACATTTGATTCCGCACAGGCGACACATTTCATTCTGATATATACAGTACATTTGAAAGTGATATGGGCGGTAGATTTGAAGTGCTGCAATCAGGGCCTACAAATAGAAACTATTTTTCAATTTGCAATACACACTAAACCAGAGGCTTACAATTTAGTTTATTTATTAACCGAATTTCTCCATTTAATGCATCTTTTAGAATCGCTTTTATAAAATCAGATACGTCTAGACGAATAGTACTAGTTTGAGTATCATACTCATATGAATATTGAACTTCTTTTATTTTTGTCATACCCCATTTTGCATTGACATAAGCATCTTCGAACATAAATGTAATATCGTCAGTGCCATTATGGTCTGATGGGATTGCTTTCTCTAATTCATCCAAAGACGAGATTAGCTTACCTGAAGAGTCATAAATGTTTTCATTATTCAGTTCGATTGGTATATATGAACTTTTTGACCACCGGTCAGCACAATGAAGCATATCTAGTCTTCGTCGATATGCTTGAAAGTCATATCCATTATTTGTCGCCCATTCTTCATCAACGAGAAATAATGTATGTCTGATATTTGCTGAAATCGTGGTTATAAATTCTCCAATGATACATTCTTCTCTAGTAGGATTCCTAAGTTCCTTTAAACTGATACCGTATTGTTTTGCAAATTTCTTCGCACCCTCTTGAAATCCGGCTTTAGTGACCATAATTCCGGCAACATTATTAAGATCAGAGAGTACTCCATAGAAATCTCTTACCTTACCAATTGCGATAGGTTTACTGTAATTTTTACATTCAATCGCAACCTTATGAATAACACCAGCAATCTCATATTCCCAATATACATCTATTTGATGCTTCTGTCCGGACTTTCCTTCCAACTTTACATTATGCTGAACTTTAGTTGCCTTAATAGTATCTGCATCGACAAGTTGCTGATAAATTTCTCGTGTAAAGAGTTCGTATTCTATGGAGTTGTTCATGTTGACTTTGTGATTTACAAACTATAATAATAATCTTTTATCTTTTGCGCCATAAGTGTTCTGCGCTCCTGAAGAAATCGGGAGTATGATTCAAAATCCATCTTGAATATATCATTGGGTATACAATTCATCGCCAGATTCCTTTCCAAAAGATCTATATTATTAATAGAACCAATAGGTTTTGTGACATCTTCTGAACATTGACGTTTTGCAATAGAGAAATATTCGTATGGCGGCAATTTTCCTATCGACTCATTGACCGGCCTGTCCAGGTAAACGTAGTTTGCATTTTGGTTATATTGATTTTTCTCTAATCCCTGTTCCTTCAAGTACTGCTTGGGGAAAATATGGTGTACATCTCCACCTAAGTCTATGAGTTCTTTTATACCTATATTGTTTGAGAGCAGTGAGGTTTCATTGAAATAGACCTGCGCGGCGAGATAAACCTGATAGGTTGGGTTGATTGTAGAGGTTGATTCTAGATTCTGAACTAGTTGAACATTCCAGAAAGCCTCGGAAAGCGTCGCATCTTCAATTGCTTGGAGAGTAGCAACAACTCCTTTTTCCTTAATTGATTTTAAATCTTTGTAGAATGAGGATTCCGGAGAGGAAGTATAGCGACCTGTAAGTACAGACAGAACATACCATTTCTGTATATAATGTTTGATTTCGGAAACTGATACTTCTTTACTTTCTCTAAGTATCAGATACAAAGTATATGCGAAATCTACCGCCATAATTGAGTTGATCAGTTTGCGTGATATAAATCCGGCAGATCTCATTGCGATCATGAACTGCTTAAAGTTGTGCTCGCTGATTACATTAAGTACACCTTTGTACATTTCTTCGTATGTATTGTCGATGATTTCCACATTGTAGTCACGAGTCTCAAAATTCCTTCCGGAGAGAAGGCTTACCAAATCAGCTAACTTTGATCGCTGAAACTTATGCATAAATGCAACACGAATGACATCATCACATGTAGGGTCGTATATCGATTCTGTATCGTTACGAAGCCATTTAAGTTTCTCCTTGTATAAACCGTTTTCCTTTCTACAGAAGTCAAGGTCATGAGTAACCATGTAGTCGTAATATGTAGGTTCTACTGACAAATGACTGAAATAGTCTATTATTTTTCTCAGTGTATTCCCTCCGTGTTCCTCATCAGCTGCAATCTTTGACATTACGAAGTCTCCTTGATTCAGTGTCGTTCCCTTGGAATTTATACGGACAAATATATCGGTAACGATATCTATTTGTAGAGAGTCTGACAATTCGATGATGCCTATAGATTGATTTACAAGTCCCTTTAGCTTGCTGATTATCGAGTCCAAAGATTCATCCTTCATATCAGGATTGATGGCACAATAATCATTGATAAACTTGAAACAGCTGAAGTTATCACTGAATATTTCTGCAATATCTGGAATCCAACGTGAACTTTTAATGTGTGCAGGGGTTTGCACTGCGAAAATTTCAGCTTCGTCATCTCCTGTCAGTGCAGCAAAAGGATCAAAGGCTATCTTTATTCTGGTTGTTTTATAGTCTTCATTGATAATATTCTGGCCAGCCAAAGCTGTCATCAATGCAGTTACTCGCTGTTGTCCATCAATGAGAACTTTCTTACCAGCTGATATTGTACCATCTTTAAGTTTGACATTTGGATTCTTCCATAGAATAATATATCCGACAGGATATCCTTTATATAACGAATCCATTAAATCACGGACTTGTTTGCTTTTCCATACAAATGGGCGCTGAATTTCAGGGATAGCAATATCATTAGCTTTAATTAGGCCCAGTATAGCGCTAATACTTAGCGGATATGTGGTAAACTTTTCTCCTTGCATTTTTCGAATATGTAATTTGTTAAAGCGGATTTATATAAAACTTAATAATTTTTGTTCTTCTATAATTGCCGTTTATAATTTAATTGCTATATGGGAGTTCAACGGTCATGGAAAATATTTTCTCAAGAAAACTTCTTGAAATTCATTAAGTTCCTTGAATTGACAATGACGATTGATACCTATTTCTTCAAGAGTATCTAATGATAGTTCTGTCCCTACATATATTGCTGCTGTTGGAACGAGTTTATAACAGTTATTATCTGCTTTGAATGGAGTAATCCAACATGAGCTATCATCGCGAATACAACTTGTATCTACGACTTCGAGACGATAACGCACTTGATAATGACCTTTACCAATGAGATATAGATAGCATATATCACCAACTTCCAATCTTTTATTGCGGGACTTTTTCCAATAAGCACATCCCAGTGTTTGAATGCTCTTTACATGGTCAATCATGCTCTCTTTTCCCTTTAATAGGAATATACGGATAGAATTCATATTAATGTAAAAGAATTTTATATAATTAGATTTGACGTTTTATAGATTACAATATACATTTAAATCAATATTAGAGACATCTTTGATATATGAGGCAACACAACCTAATAGATTAAGTATATCTTGACTAGGTTTTGAGCAGCTTAGTCCTGGCTGAACTATGTTGATGTGCATAATCAAGTCTTTTTTCCAATTAACTTGTGAACTTAATTGTTCAAGTTCTTCCTCCGAACCTTTGAGTATTCTCGAACATTCTCTTCCTTGATACTTTTTTATTTTTCGTGCAAAAAGGCGGTTAAATAATTGGCGACTTTTATCCCTATCATTCCATTTTAAACATTTCTGAGCTTGTCCACAAACTTCATAAAAATTTGAAATCAAATTGCTTACTCTTCCTTCATGTGCGTATTTGAGATGAAACAGATGCATGTGTATTGCATTGTTCTCATTTTTGAATCCAATTAAATCTGCAATTTCTCCGCTACCGTCATCATCATAAATCAGGTCAAATTTATCCCATATATATTTTGAAAAGAAATATTGAATTGAATCCGTCTCATATGGTTCTACATGTTGTGATTCATTCCCAATTTTAGTATTATCCCAATCTATGCCTATTAATTTTTCTTGTGAGAATGGTACGATATCAGAATTTACATGTACTAAGTTATTTGCATAAAGGCAAGATCCATCAGCAAAATAAATAACAGGAACTGCATCACCATTATTAAAATAATCGCAAATATCATCATAAAGACGAGTTCCATATCTTATCTTTAATCTATTTCCACTTACTTGTTTGACATGATATGTCTTGTGATTATCCTTCTCGTAGTATTCGATTACATAAGTAAATTTGAAATTGTCTATGATGATATTAAATGTGACTGAGTTTTTTATTTCGTACTCCGCTAATTCAATAGTAGCATACCAGAATTGATAATCTATGGCATTGTGTGTCAAGTAGATCCCATGCTCAGGATAATCTCTATATAACTCAGGATCCCAATCAATTGCAATAGGCATAATTGGGGGTAATTCTGAGATTGAATAAACTCTTAAAGTGTTTTGTATAAAAGAGTCTGGATCAATATTCTCGTCTTCAACTAACTTTCCAATCATTCTGGCCCATTTCGTATATTCAAGTAAATTTCCTCTTGTGTGACTCCATATTTTCCCTTTTACCGAACATCCCACACTAATCCGTTCTCCATTTCTATAACCATTTCCAAATAAATTATTTGCAGTTAATTGCTTTTTCTCAGTCATAGAAATACCTTCTTGAACATCTTTCCCATAGTAGGACTTAAACGAGACATTCCCCATCCGAGCTTTTCTGCCTCCAAAATTGACAATAGCAAAACGTCTTACATCATGAAAAACTCGAAATACACAATGTCCTGAAATTTTAATGACATCGTCTTCTCCGAAAATAGCTTTTACAATGTCGTCTGTTTCATTCAGCGTACTGAAGACATAGGCGTGATTATATTTGGGTGTACAATATCTATGGATGACAAGAATGTTCCAAAGTAAATTCTGCACACATTCAACATTACCCCAATCAACATTTTCAATACTTCCACCAATTACAACTAATGTGTCTCCATCAGCAGTACTACTTCCAAAACGATAATTATAAATTTCAGGAGATAGTATATTTTCCCATGCTTTTGGATTCCACGTATTAGAGGTTCTATAAATTATGGCACTTAATGGAATGTTTATACTTTGAAACGGAATTTTTGATGATTCTAAATTTCCAAATGATTGAATAAATTGATTAAAATCTTTTTCTTGTTGAGTGGTTCCGTCATTTAGAAGTGGTAGCAAACTATTCCAGTCTGCATCTTTTGCATATAATTCTTCTAGCTCTTCCAATATAGGAGGATATGCAATGTTTGTAATAAAACTTGCATTCCCAAGATTAGAGTCGTATGAAGTTCTTGTAAATCGACCTATAAACTGTAAGGTAATTGGTAAACTTTGTTTGGCATCATGAATCGCTGCGATTTTTAATTCGGGCATATCAAATCCTTCTCCCAACATATTTACGCAAACAATGATTTTATGCTTTTTTTCTTTTATGTCTTTTAGGATTGCTTTTTGATTAGGCATTGAACTAAATACCATAACTGGATTTAAATCAGGATATTGCTGGTATACTTCCATTATTTCTTTAGCTCTTTGTTTTGTACTACATCGAGCCATAAGAATGTGATCATATTCATTCTCTAAATCAGAACGAAGTTGATTTACAGCAACTTCTGCAATACATTTATCGGCTTTAGCTAAATCATACTCCCTTATTGGAATAAATTTTATAGGTTTATAATATCCTTGAGACTGGGCTTCTTTTAGAGAAAAATTATATATAAATTCTCCTCGTAATCTTCGGTTATCGTTCCGGAAAGGTGTCGCCGTAAAAAGTGTTACCTTCTCATCATTAAAAGAATCAATAAACTCACTCCATGTTTTAGCTTCGGAATGATGGGCTTCATCAACGAATAGATGACTAATTTTTTCCTTAAATAAATCTATGATTGCTGATTCACAATTTGTAATAAGGGGCATGGTTGTGATAATAACATTAGATTTTTCAATTAGTGTATACCAACCATTATAATCCATACCTTCTTTAACGACACCCACAATTGGATAGTTACAATCACTGGCCACTATCCCGAACTCCGGAAGTATACCTAATGTGAGGAATTTATTAGATATTTGGTCTCTCAAAGCATCGGATGGAACAGTTATTAGTACCTTTGGACATTGATTAGCAATAAGAATGCTTAACATTGTTTCTGTCTTTCCTGTTCCAGTAGGCATGACAATGATATTCCTACCATGATGAATTTGGGCTTTAGACATAAAAGCATATATAGCTCCAAGTTGCGGAGCTCGAAGCCCTAAGATAGATTCTTGAATATTTTCTTTCTTATAAAGGAATTTACCTCTCCAAGAAGCTACTATCTCATTAGGTTGTAGATTCTTGAAATTTGGATGTTTGAGCCATCTAATTGATATAATATTCCCTTTGATAATATCACTTTTACGGGGTTTCTTGTTTGTTAATACCGCATATTGATAATTCTCAATACTAGGGTCATTTTCATCTCGTGTAAGAAGTATATTGGTATTGTTTGCCTGTATAACAAAGGGTGATGTGGAAACAATATCGAATGTTGCATTACAAAACTCTTTAGCAAATCCATCCAGATGTTCAATTCTATTGTTCCCACAATTCCACAAAAGTCGAATAATTTCAAAAGGTAATTTTATCATTATCAAATTTTTATATCAAATGTGTAACATTTATTTTCTTATATTTCTTTCCCATTCCTAAAGCGAATGCCATCTGGTCTTTGATTATCAATTCGCCTTTCTGAAGTCCGGCTATTGCTGTCCGAACCTCCTGCAATTCCTGACCACTCACTCCGTACAGATCTTTGATTACTTTGTCATCGATGGTCTGCTGTTTCATTATGAGTGGATATTGAGCGTTAGCATAGAAGTCAAACCCTTTGCTTTTGAAACTGCTCATATTCTGTGTGGCAAGGATAATGCTCAATCCCTTATTACGACCTACGGCAATTAGGTTTCTCAGAGGTCGGTTGTCAAAGTCAAGCATATAATGCGCTTCGTCAATGATAGAGAAGTGTCGAATCTGGACAACATCTTCATTGGTAGCCTGTTTTTCAAGCTGCTCATAGATATTATTCAGCTTTGATATGATGAAATACACGATTGCCTTGGCTATTGGACCATCTTTAGGATAACCGTCCATCTTTATAATATAACAGTCCCCGATAAGGTCAGCCTTGTCTTCTTCCTCGAATATGTTCGCGCGAACCAGTTGCTTCAACACAGACGAAATACTGTCATCCTTAGCCGGATCGGTCATCTTTGCCTGATATTCCTCCAGCATCATTGAGAATGTAATAGGTGCTCCGTCTGTCTTCTTGTATGCCTCCACAATAGCTTCGCTCAATCGGTTGTTCATGTTAGCACTTGCAGAAACCCTGTCAATCGAGCATAAAGCAGAGGCCATTTCTGATGAATACAAGTTTATTTCATTAATGGGGCGACCAGAAAAATCTTTGAACGGAGTAAACGGCAAGGGATGCTCAATTGGGTCTAAAATACAGCTGCAGTCTACATCGAAATGCGACAGCCAATGATTGTTCTGAATGTCGCTGAACTCGCCTTTATAGTCAAACAACAGGAAGTTTACAGGATATTGAGATTCCGAGGACAAGGCCCGGAACTGCTGCATCAGGACAGCCAAGAGGTTTGTTTTGCCAGAACCGGTTGCACCAGCTATAATAATTTGTGAGTTGGTGATATTACGGCTGTTGATATCAAGCGTTGCTTCCATTTCGGCATCACCATAGTTTCCGATAATCAGATTGAGCACCGGAATGTCTTTTGCCATTGCCACTTTACTGTTTACTGCATACAGGAACGAATCCAGGTTGTTATCTTCTAACAAATAATTTCTTCCGCGCAACATTTCTGCGGCAATGATACGTGAAACTGTGGCATTCTGTGACCAGTCTATATTTAGATTGGCATAGCGCAACTTCAATAGAGCCGAATATAATGTGGACAAATCGTGCATTGTGAAAAAACTTGGCACGATACGGGTTGAAGAGGTGGAAAGCTGGATGTCCTTGAAGTCATCTTCCTTACGCTCTACGGTAACGCTTAGCCCTACTATGAAACAGATACGCATCACCTTGTTGAGTGTCAGGCTCACACGTTTTTCCCTGTCTGCGACACGTGACAAGTTGATTTTGGTCTCGATAAGATCCTTCACCGGACTGATTTCGTCAAGCAGTCCCTCCATTTGGCGGGTATTTGAAAAGTTTATTATACTCATGGTCGTTTACTGATTTAGGGATATTCCAAAATAACCTTCCGCTACTGTCGTATTCTGTTCCTCCACATTACGGTGCAGGGTGTAGGTCTTCGATATGAACGGTTCCAGTTTCACATAATCGCTGTCCGTGCGGATTTCCGATGTCGTACACAGTAGAATGGTTTGTTCAGCCAACTGTGGAAAATATTCTTCCATCAATGCGTCACGGCTCTCGTTATCAAGCACCCCCATAACGGTATCAATCATTACAGGAGGATTGTAGTCTCCGAGATTGCGCAACACTTTCAGCAACACTTGTATGAATATCTGTTTGGAAGCCGCATTGAGCTGATTCAAGGATATTTCATTACCTGCACTATGGTATAACCTGATGTTGAAGTTCTCCATACTGTCGGACAATTCCACCCGGGCGACATGGCCTTTATAAGACACCAGCAGTTTGTTGAGCTGCGACTGCATTTCCGTCTCAATCTGAGCCTTTTTCTTTTTTAGCAGGCTGTCCGCCACCTTATCGAAGAAAGGACGGAGTTTTACCAGTGTATCAAACTTCAAGTCCGGCTCTTGCTGAATCTGCACATCATACTGATGAATCCGTTTCTCCAGACGTTGTATCTCGCTTTTCAAGCTATCTTCATGCGTCTTCAATTTATCGACGGATCGTTTCGCATCCTCATAATTGGCTATCAGAAGATTGTTGCCACCAGCCTGTGTCTGTTCAAGCGTCCGCTTTTCTGTACGCAGATTGTCAAGGTTGGCAAGCTGTATTTCCATGTCCTGCCTTTTCCTGTCAAGTGTCACGAAGTGGTTTCCGCCTCCTTTCTTCGGCAATTCCTTCAAGGCTTCAACCTCTGCATCGTCCAAATAGTCGTATGGGTCTTGTGCGTTGGTGGTATTCTGCAAGGCAACCATGTGAGCAACCACATTCTCCTCGTCAACGGCTTGGCTGCACAATGACAGTTCTTTCAGGTAATCGATAATCTTTGCTGTCACATCACGGAGTGTTTCTATCGGATAAGCGCCGGTACTCTGTTTCAGCAACTGTTCTTTTATGCGTAGTATGTTGTTTATTTCCTGAGAAAGATTGGATGCCAACTTGGGTAGAAAGACATTTATTTCGATATTCTCGATAAATGCTTTCAGACTCTCCGCATAATCGGCGGCTTCATTGGTTATCGCCCGTATTTTTCCGTCAACATCCTGAATCCGCTTGTTCAGGTTCATGGCCTGTTGCGCTCCTTCTTTGGCACGCTGATATTCGTCCTCGACCGATGCCATATATTTGTACAGCCTGTCTTGCTCGGCAAGACAAGCGTTCATTTCAGCCACAAGGCCGTCTTTCTGACTGCACAGATTGTTGTATTCCTTGGCTTCTTGTTCGGCTTCCAACCGTTGCTGTGCCCATTCCTGCTGCAATTTTTCAGATGCCCGTTTCAGTTGCAGATACTTCTTGAATCCGAGTACATTCTCAAAGTTGTCACGGATGGTCTGTTGGAATACGTTTTTCTTCAGCAATTCGCTTGACTGCATGGCATCAAACAGAAAATACTGGCTCAATTCCTGCGGCAGGTTGGCTTTGATGATTTTACTGATTTCCTGTTCAGCACGCACTCTTTCTTTCGGTGCGGTCATAGTGCCATACACATACATATTTCCGTTCATGTTCAAGGAAACGCTTTCTAGAGGACGACCTTGCGGATTCAACTGGTAGATTCTCTTCAGGATATACTTTTGCTGCTGCCCCAACACCTTGCCTACAAAAGTTATTTGCAGGCTGATTTCCGGCTTCACCTTATTAATCGCTCCCTGATTGAGTAACTCCATGAAATGTTCCTTACTCTCTATTTTAAGCCCGTAAAGCGCACCGCTTATGGCTTCAAACAGGGTTGTCTTACCGCCGCCGTTCGAACCACCGATAAGTATAATCGGGCGGTCGTCATCCACTGTCAGGTCGAGGTCGAGAGACAAGTAGGTCTTGAAATTGCTTATCTTTATTTTCTGTATGAGCATGACTTCAAATTCATTTATTGACGTACTTTCTGTATGGCAGCTCGTATTATCTCTTCCGCATTGCTGTCACTCATTTCTATCACATCTACCTTTTTAGCATGATAGGCTTTCAGTATTTCCTCGCTTAGCCAATTAAAATCAATACTTTCGGCTTCGCAGATGGCTTCAATCGTTGCAAGGTCATCTTTGCGGATGCCATAATGCACAAATTTCGGGTCTATTCCTTTTGCCATAACCGTTATACTTTATATTCATCGGGATAAAAACAGTCCCAACCTGATATGTCTGTCGTATTCTCTATTTTCAGAGGACAATACTTCCAATTCTCTCCACTTTGTATAATGACACCGCCTTTCAAGTGCTTGTCGGCATTTTCCTCGCTATGGATATAGTCAATCAAAGCGTTGTGCTTGCATGGAGCATTCTTGTCACTGTCTTCGCTCTTGGTATCAAACAGAAAGACTTGTCCGTTCTTCATCCGTATCACGAAATCGACATAGAACAAAGCTTTATCGCCGTTCACGTTTGTATAACTGATGGCATAATGTTGTTTCCCTGAATCACCGTTTTTGTACCACCAGTCGATGTATTCCGTGTTTTCCTCAAGGAATGTCGTAAATTTCTGTTCAGGTGAAGACACTCTGTTTTCCTGGATATATGGCATCAACGCATGATTTTCTATCTGCGGACACACGCTGTTCGTATCTTCCTTGTAGAATCTGTCTGCCGGAACTTCCCATGTGTATTTCACATATCCTTTGGCTCGATATGCGGCACGCCGGCGTGAGAGAACTATGGCATATTGCCTCAGCGCCTTTTCTATAATATCCGCAAATTTAGGGCGGTTAGTATGATATAGAATGACCTTGATAGCATCACTCTCAAACAACTCGAACAAATCCTCCATAACTTCCAATAAAGCCACGGCCAAGGTCTTTATACTTACTTTTTCATACCCGTTTCCAAGTTCCTTTGCACAAAAAGCCATATAAGCGGCATCAAGTTCCTGCATGGTCCGCACGTATTTTGCCTTGTTGCGAATCATGGTCTGCCCGACTTCTCCCGTGATACTGAGGTCTTCCACTATCTCTATTCCGATGCTTCTTACATTGAAATTGATTTTATCCTCTACGGCCTTACGGTTTTTGTAGGTCTGGCTTACTCTGTCTTCATCGCTTACTTCTTCGGCTATTCCGTCAAGTTCAGCTGCTGTAAACAATGAGGGCATAAAGTTCTTTACAAGCCAGTTCCTTTCAAAAGTTTCCATAAGAACTTTCTTGAAGTCCGATCCCAGACGATTACGGTCTGCAGAGGTACGCTCGTTGTATTCAGAAACGAGCGACACATTATTCAGATTCATCCGGCGCACGGCGTGAAGCGACGACATATAGTCCATATCGTCCTTTACAATTTCTATAATATCCTTGCTCAGGTTGGTATAGACATAGCCTCTGTTCAACATGTCGTTTTGATAAAACCGCTACTCCGGCATACGAAGAATACGTCCTACGGTCTGCGCCGAAAATGTAAAGCTCTCTATCTTTCGGAAAATCAACAGGACGGCAGCTCGCGGACAATCCCATCCCAAGGCAATGGCCTGCTTGAACAACAGGACTTCGGCAATATCATCCGGGTTGGTTATTGTCTGCAAATTGTCTGTCTTTTCATTGCTCAGCCAAATTGCAAGTTTCCCATTGGCCACATTGATGCCTTTTATGCTGTCAAGATAGGTCAGCACTTCTTCCTTGACTGAATTGTCATCCCCGGTCATCGTCTCCCCGTCGTTGGGCAATTGTATGAGAAGCAACGGATTGATGTCTACGCCTTCTTTCCGGTAGGCTTCTGCCAATTCTTCGCGCTTTTTCAAGGCAAGACTGATAAGTTGCTGGTTCAATGTGCCGAGCATCGGATTAAACTCCAGTGCAGGATTCAATATGACGCTTTCCTTTATCATCTGTTCCGCTATCACCCTTTCTCTCGGCACCGTAACCTGCTCTTCCGCCTTTGCGGTAGATTCCGGCAACGGTGTGGCGGAAATACGGATCTCCACCTTCGGGCAAATGTTGCTCAGCACCTTTTCCGATTTCTTAGCATTACGGCTTCCGAACATGTGTTCTTCGTCTATGATCACTATGATAGGTATGCCGTTATCTTCCTGTGTACGACGTGTAATGTCATACAGCGAGGCAGAAAGCTCTGTCTCGCGCACCATCACGGCGTTGTCTTTGTTGATGCTTTCCCAGTTTACGAACAGTATTTCTCCGGGACGTATGTATCCTTCTATGGAATGGTCAAGCTCGTCATAAATCACGGGACGCAGAATCTTTGTCTCCGTGAAATGGTTTTTCATCTTGAAATAGCTCTGCTCGTGCAGCTTGTTGGGAGCAATCCAGATGTATGCCACTTCGGTGAACGGTGCATCCGGGCGTTCGGCCAGCTCATCGTTCAGCCGCATGAGCATCTCCGATGCCATAACGGTCTTTCCGCTGCCGGTCGGCGCCTTGAATATGAGTGTATGGCGGTTGCCGCTGAGTGAAAGCAGCCCGATGGTCTTTTCCACCAGTTCACTTACTGCCTTTTGCTGATATTGTATATTTTTCATTGCTTCAATTTTTTCTGTTCTTTCTCGAAGTTCTCTAAGAAATGTATTTCCACCGGGGTAAGCTCGTTGGCTGTCCTTACCTTGAATTTGTCGTATTCCATGTCGGCTTTTTGTTTGGCTATTTCTGCCGATATTCTGCCTGCATGGGTGAGTAGTTCTTTCCCTGAGAGTTTCAGGAAATCGTCCAGCTTTTGAATCCAGTCTTTCATATACATGGGCTGGTGCGATTTTGCCTGTAATTCCGCAAAGTCAAGATACAGGCTGACAATGCGGTTCAGCGTATCCAGTTCATCCGCTGAAAGATAGTTCTTCGCCACTTCTGCGTCTGTACGTTTGGGTAAGGCGCCTGCCCATGATGTTAGCCCCATAAAGTCTTTCTGCGCATCGGCGCGTTCATAGATTATCTCAGCAGCTGTATGCCCGTGAGCCGAGAAGTGCATCTTGTTTTGCACGGTCTTAAAGAACTGTTGTGTCGCTTCTGCCCGTGGGTCATAGTCGATACTGAGCGCATAGATTTCCAACACCTTACGATAAAAGAGTTTTTCCGAAGAACGTATATCACGAATGCGGGCAAGCAATTCGTCAAAATAATTGCCGCCTCCGGCACGTTTCAGCAGTTCATCATTCATCGCAAATCCTTTTATCAGATATTCGCGTAGCACCTGTGTTGCCCAGATGCGAAATTGTACGCCCCGATGGGAATTGACACGATAACCTACACTGATTATCATGTCGAGGTTATAGAAAGCTATATTTCTTTCTACCTTGCGCTTGCCTTCATTTTGAACTGTTGCAAAAAATGCAACAGTTGAATCTGCGTTGAGCTCTCCTTCTTCAAATATGTTCCTTATGTGCCTTGAAATGGTGGATTTGTTGCGTTGGAACAGTTCCGCCATTTGGTCGGTAGTGAGCCACACGGTGTCATTCGACAAGGTGACTTCTATCTTCGACTGCCCGTCCGGTGTCTGATACAGGATGATACTCCCTTTACTCATTTCCTCGCTCATGCCTCTGCCCCCTCGTCCGTTAAGTGAAACATTCCGTTCTCAGGACTGTTGCTACGCTCGTTTTCTTCTATGGCTTCAGGCAGGAACTTCGGGCGGCGTTTTGGCAAGACTTTTTGATATGCCTGATAGATGGCATCCGGAAAGGCGCAAAGCTGTACCTTGTCCGCAACCTCCTCAAACTCGTCATCGTAGGCATAACTGCCCGCTGAGAACACATACACCTTAATTTTCTCTTTGCTTGACTCTACCATCTCAAGAATTTCCACAATGGCAGATATGGCCCGCTCGTCGTAGATTACAAGCATGCTTCTGCCGCCTTCTGCAAAGTAGCGGGCTATCTTCGGGTTGATGTTCCGCCCGGCAAGTTTGGCTTCCTTGTAAATGTCGTTCTTTATGCAAAGCAAGTCGGTAGAGGCGGCGACCAATGCGCGCATATTCCGTGGTGTGCGGTCGCGCAAAATGAGGTTGGTTTTATAATAGCGCAGTGTATTAGCCGTAAGCCCCGCTACTTCCGTGCCTTTAGGAGTAGTGTAGCCCTGTATCACCCGCTTGTTGCGCTCGTAGGTCACTTCCTCGCAGATATTGTTCTCATTGTTCGTCACCAAAATACACTTGCGGTGTCCTCCGTCTTCTGCATTCTGCTGCATGGTAGCTTGGAGGGTTGTACCACTCCCAGCAAAAAAATCAAGAACAGTTATGTCATTTTTTTGTAATGACAATAGGAATTTAATCAGCTTTGAAGGTTTAGGATAGCCAAATGTATCTGAACTTCCAATTATGTCTGACAGTTCTGTCGAACCAGTTTTGGTAGAACCACATTCTTTTATTACACTCGGTGGATTAATAACTGAACGTTGCTTTTTGTAATGCAAAACCCCAGTATTGTTAAAATAAAACTCTGTAACTTGTTGACCTTTTGAATCTACAGTAAATTCACCATTAAACCAAGATTTCATTTGTTTAACCATAGCGAAGCCAGCTTCCAGCTCAACATCGTACTTTAACGCTCCATTTTCTGCTACCATTCTTCCAGAAATAAGCTTTGTTTTTTCTGAATCTCCCCATTCATTATATAATTCTGTCCCATTAGGTGCAAGGAATTTAGTTCCTGCTTTAAATCTAAACAAAACAGGAGGATTCTTTTTTGAAATTTTTTTTAAGGCAGAATGATCTATTTCTCCTTCACCACCACTAAAGTTAGAAACATTATCTTTATTAAGCGCATATACTAATACATATTCATGAGCTCTAGTAAAATGACCTGCCTGAGTTCCTGTCCCTAAATCCCAGACAAGAACACCTAAACAATTTGTTCTTGTTTTATCAGTGAAAGTATTAAATATTTCATCACAAATACATTTCAACTGGGCAACCTCATTGTCATCAATTGAAATAAAAATTATACCAGTCTTTTTTAATAGTTTTTGAGCCAAACGTAATCTCTTTGACATAAATGACAACCATTTACTATGCCTATAGTCATCTTGTGCATCTACATATTTATCATTATATTTAAATTCATCTTTTTTTCCTGTATTATACGGTGGATCGATGTAGATTACGTCAATTTTCCCTTCGTGCGTATATGCAAGGGCAGTCAAGGCTTCTAAGTTGTCCCCCTCAATAAGGATATGGTTGGGAGCATCAGCATCCTCACTGATAATAGCCTTGCTTGTATCTTCAATCAGCACAGGCAGTTCTTCGCGAAGCCGTTCTTCCACATTTTCGGGCTTATCTTCCCATACCAGACCATATTTCTTTTGCTTGCGGAGCAACTCTATCAATGCCGATTTCTCGTCGTTTGTCAGACCATCTATTCCGCGTATCTTATTTGCCAATTCATTCTTATTCATAAACAAATCCGTGTTTCTGTTACTTTACAAGTCTTACCATTTGTACCTCACCTTCCAGAGAAGAGTTTAGCAACTCCTTTACATCGACTTCCAGTACATTGGCTATCTGAAGCAAAGTCTCCAATCCCGGCTGCGAAGTATTCGTACACCATTTTGACACCGTAGCCGGATCCTTTCCAAGTTGTTCAGCCAGCCATTTGTTGGTTCGTTTCTTCTCAACGAGTACCACTTTAATTCGATTTATGTCTTTTGTTACTTCCATTTGGACATTATTATTTGCCTTATCTTGCAAATGTACGAAAACAGTTTCAATTACACATCATTCATATAAGATAATATGCAATAAAAATGGCGAATAGTATCAATTTTGTGACACTTGTAGGATTAGTTGTTGATAAAAAGATTACCTTTGCAATACATTAGCTATAAAATTTATGAAGAAGTTCATTTCGTTCTTTGGGAGGCCACTTGTTGGTGGAATTCTTGCTTTAATAGGGATATTAGAGTATGTTCTTAAAATTCCAGCATCGTTTTTGGATATTGAAATATCGTTGTGGTTAATATTGCTTATTGCGGGAGTTGTAATAATTTTCACTTACATTTATAGGCGATTAAGAATATTGTATTTTCTAAAACGATATACTTCAGACAGTTTTGGAGGTTCTCGTCCATATCAATGGAATTGGGTTAAAACATCAAAGAATATGAATGTCTTTGGATACATGCCTGATAATATTGAGGTAATAGTTCCAACAAGATTAGATCCCAATATTCCAGTGTATGACTGTCGTCATAGCATAACGAATATTGATTTGTTGCGAGAATATATAATGATCAGTCTGTACTGCATGGTGGAAAACACCAAGCAATCAAATGAATTTTTGAGGCATTTGCATACATTGGAGGAACATTTCTGTAATTTTAGACAATAATGGACTTTGAGTAAAGAGGAAGAAGATGCTTTCTCTTCGTTATTCCGTTCAAATGTCGCTCAATCAAGGAGGGAGGAAAGCTTTCAACGGTGCGGCATAGTCATCGTTATCAAACCAATATTTGTAGTAGGTCTATACTGTCCCCAAAGTGTGCCTGAGTTAGGATAAAAAATCCTATATAGATTTTCCAGATTTGCATAATTAAGAGGATTAAAAATGAATATAATTATTGGTATTGAGAACTAATGCTACTTTTCTTATAATTGGAGTTTGTAATTATGAATGTTATTTTTGAAGAGAGCTGAAATACTAATTGGAATAGGAATCTGATACCTAAAAGAGAGTAATTTGTGGAATTCTTTTAGGTTTTAAAGTTGGTCATTTATTCCCTGCCATCAAACAGGTCATTGATGTCACCATTCACGATATAAGGCAAGCAGTGGCGAATCTTTTCGGCAGGCCAGTCCTACCATTTCAGCGTTTCAAGTTTCCGTATCACTTCTTCATCGAAACGCTTCCTTATCGGTCGGGCTGGAACGCCGCCGACTATCGTATAGGGCGGTACGTCTTTCGTAACAACGGTACGTGCGGCTATGATTGCTCCATCGCCGATGTGAACGCCAGCCATAATCACCGCCTCGTAACCTATCCATACATCGTTGCCTATCACGATGTCACCTTTGTTGTCCCAAGCCGTTGCAACATCTGACTTTTCCAAGTCCCAATCCTCATAAAAGAGCGGGAAGGTATAGGTGGATAAGGATTTCAAGGTATGGTTTGCACAGTTGAACAGAAATTTCGCACTGCAGGCAATGGAGCAGAACTTGCCGATTATCAGCCGCTCGTGATTGATGGGATAATGGTATAGCACATTGTTCCGCTCGAAAAGCAACGGGTCGGATACAAAATCATTATAGATGGTATAGTCTCCCACCTTGATAGACGGGTCTTTCACGACAGCATTCAAGTACACGGTCTGCGTGTCGCCAGTACGTGGATACACCTTTTTCATCATGACATTCAGCTTTTAATAGTGTTTATATTTGAAATAAATGACAGACAACAGGCCGAGTAATATCACATACAGATATTCTGCCGTCCAATAAACGGACAATGACGTACTGAAACCGCTGATGCTCCACAAATAAATCTGATAGGCCACGATGGTTATCAACTGGAAAATAAATGTCATGCGTGTTGCCCCCGTACCTGTAACGGCATTCATATAGATATAGCCGGGCAAGGAAAAGACGTAATTCAGCAACATGACCACAAACGGCAAATGGGCAATCTGCATCAGAACCGTACTTCCCGTATAAATACCAATAATCGGACGATAGAAAATCACAGCAAGGATGACCAGCGGAAAACCGATGGCATATCCCAAACGGACGACCCGGTTACACAGCGGAATTACCTGAGCCTTTTGTCCAGCTCCCAACAAATTGCTCACCAGCGAACCGGTAGTAGCTGCAAACGAATTGACGATGACAAAGAACACCGTCGAGACACTGCGTATGACATTGGTAGCTGCCAGTTCCATTTCTCCCAAATGCTCGACGGCTACGAAGAAGGCAAGCCACGAGGCCACTCCGATAAACGAATGGAACATACTCCATACAGACACACGGCAGACATGGAGCAATACACCTTTATCAAAGCTCCAAAACAAACCATAAAGCCGTCTATCCATTTTCCGTAAGACATGAATTGTTAGCACAGCCAATGAACACGCTTCGGCAAAAGATGATGCGATGGCTGCGCCTGTTATCCCCATGTTCCAATGGAATATGAACAGACAGTTGCCCGAAATGTTCACCAACACAGCTGTCAGAGCCGCCACGTTCAAGGCTTTTGTACGGGTAATGCCGACCAGGAACGAGCGCAAGGCAAGGAACGGGAAGGAAAACAGCAGTCCCCAGATTCGCCCGTCCAAATAATCAATCACGGCATGATAGACTTCCGCAGAAGCAATCAGCCGACTTAGAATAATCGGAGAAAACAGCTTGGAGAACAGACACAAAAGGACAGCAAGCCCCGACAAGAAAAACAATCCTTGAAAGAACGTCTTTCCTGTCTCGGAATAGTGTTGTTCGCCGTTGCGTCGTGCGATAACGACCTGCAAGCCCAGACTGAAACCGAAGCCGAGCATATAGACAGCCAGATACCAAATCCCGGCAAGGGCGGATGCGCCCAATTCTATTTCTCCCACATGCCCAAGGAAAATGGCATCGGTGATATTGATGAGTTGTTCGATAAGGATGCTCATCATTATAGGAAAGTTGATGAGCCAGATATGCTTATATGTATAGTTCATTGTTCAACTAGATAGGATGCGACAAGTCCTGCTGCTGCACAAGGCGGCAGGACACATTGCATGATTATGAATTTGGAAATAATGGCAAAACAAGAAAGGACAAACCTGTTATAAGCCTGTCCGTTGTTGAATAGCTTGATTAAAATGCTACCCGTTAAACGCAGCTATATGCACACTTGCCATTTCATAAGGGTTGAACAATTCTTTTTTCTGTTACCTTTACAAAGATAGCATTTGTTCTTGATGATACCTCCGAATTTCCAATTTCTTTTTATAGGTTGCCCCAAAATACAATTGATTATTTCAGTTTATATGCTTCAAAAGGTATCATACTATTTTATCTATTCTAAATCTATATTAATCGTAATGTTGCTATATTTTTTTCTAATTCTATATGTTATAAATTGGGAATTTGGTTTTTTATACATATTCCGCCATATGTAAAACCGCCACCAAAACCCATAAGTAACAGTTTGTCATTTAACTGTATTTTATTACTTCTAATACCCTCGTACCATGCTAGTGGTATGGATGCAGCAGAAGTATTACCATACTTTCTTACACTATCTAAACATTTATCCATAGGTATTTTTAATTCCTTACAAACAGCTTCCAGTAGTCTGTAATTGGCACTATGTGGTAAAAAGTATGCTATATCATCCAATGATAAACAATTTTTGCGAGCGAGAGATTGTAATCCATAAGACAATGTTTGAATAGCCCACTTATATACAATCCTGCCATTTTGATGCAGTTTATTATTGGCAATAACTTCTTCATCATTGATGGTATTTTTTTGACTGGTCAGATAGAGGTCTTTTCCAAATTCTCCATTTGTTTCTGTTATTGTTTCCAATAAACAATTTTCCTCGCTACGCTCTACAATTACAGCTCCAGCGGCATCGCCAAATAATATGCAGGTTGTTCTATCTGCAAAATCTGTTACTTTAGATAAAGTATCAGCACCAAAAACTAAGATTTTTTTATGTGTTCCTGCCGCTACCAACCCTTTTGCCAGTATTAGCCCATTGCAAAATCCAGCACAAGCACATGATATATCAATAGCTCCGGCATGAGGTATTTTTAGACGTGTTTGGATTTGACTTGCAACATTAGGAACAATTTGGTCTGGAGTCGTAGTTGCTACGATAATAAAATCAACATCACTTAAATCTTTATTATAGTTATCAGATAAATTGATTGCTGCTTGTACACACATATCACTGGTATATTCGTCAGATGATGCAAAAAAACGGCTTTCAATACCAGTTCTTTCTTTAATCCATTTATCTGATGTTTCTAATCTTTCTTCAAAGTAGGTGTTATATACTTTCTGTGCAGGGTGATAGATTCCTATCGAGTTTATTGTTGCATTCATAATTGTACTTATTAGTAAGTAAGTTATACTGTAAAAAAATTATATTTTAAGTAATCCTTGCTGTATCTTTTTATAAACAGTGCTATCTTTCAGCACTTTACTTACTTGTAAAGCTGATAATAGCGTAGAATGAACCATAAGGGCTTTTGTCCTAGGCTCTTCTGGAAATGAAAAGTCTTTTTGTTTTTTTCCTACATCCAACAATTCAGTTAGCCAATCCAAAATTGTATTTATTAGATGCTCCAGTCTTGACTGCATATTTTCAGGCAACGTATCACACGAGGAAGCAAGAGCACCAACGATGCAGACCCAATGATTGTTTACAAAACTATCATGCATATGGATATAGTTATAATATTGCTCTTTATAGTTTAATGATTTCCACTGGCTTGTCAATTCATTAAAAGCTTTTATATTGCGTTCAATGATTTCTACCCCTAAATCGGATTTAGAGGGAAAATAGTAATGAATTGCTGCGTTTTTTATATTTAATGCTTTAGCAATATCTGCATAGCTAAAAGCATTGTACCCAACGGAACGAACCAACTCGTTACCTATACGTATTATTTCGTTTCTTGTATCGTTCATGCTGCAAAGATATATTATTTCTACTTATTAGTAAATAAAACCGCTGTTTTTTTGAATAGACTCCCCATGAAAAGAGAAAACTTACGACAGTCTTTTGAAATCTCTTTTAGAGAAGTGGATGAAATAGATTTGAAAGAACATAACTACACGTTTTTTTTGAAATAGTTTCTATTTTTACATATACGGAAATGCTGTGGATAAACTAATCATCAGCTCGTCGTATCATGACGGACATCTGTTTCTGATTATATACTTGGTAATATTCATTTTTTTGAGATTCATACCAGAATAATTTTGTCTATATCAAATTCAATAACATCCCATTTTTGTCCAAACGAGAATATTCAGCCTAACAAATGTACTGATGTAATAACTACTATAATTTGAGCCAATCTTTGTAAGGAAGTATATGGTATACTCATTGGACATGTGTAACTTGATTTTGATAGTGAATTTGGCTATGGACGTGATGAATCAGATTCAAAAATAGGGAAGACAAAATCAATAGCATATCCAATAGGTAAAGCATTGGACTGTCCGATATCCTGCCAAAAGGCTTTAGGAGTGATAGTTGATGATGACATCGTTCTTAGGTTTCGATAAAAGCTCTCGTTTCACATGACTCATTTTTTTGTACTCCCATAATTACTGTTCCAAATCATTACTTGGTTAAAGCCCTGACATATTCTTCTGCAGAACTATGAGCAAAATGTAAGTGTCATAGTCGGCAATAAGAGAGATAAAATTTTTCGTGTTCTATCCAAATCCGACAGTGATTTTCCTGTGCCCAGCTTGCTGTTTTAAGTGGCACTCATCCCATCGCCAAAAGGCAAGTGGGGTATTAGGCTCCCCCATAGGGTTTATTACTGGCAGACGGGCAAGCCCGGCACGGATTAATACTACATCTCATACGATGCGGGGGGGCCGGATTTCAGTGTACATACAAAAGGAAGCATGGCAGATTGCACCTGCATGATGAAACCTGCCATAGCTTTGCTTTATTCCCATATCTACACCCCGGCAATAAAGTAAAGCCAGGAAATGTCACAGAAAAATGTCACACCGATGGGGTTAAACGCTATCGGCTCAGTAATAGAAATCACGGTTGAATTTGTATTCTTTCCCTTCTTTGACGACCATCCGTTTGTTGCTCAGGAATGTTGCGAGCTTTACGGCTTTGTTGTGCCCCAGTTTTATTCCTTGCCGTCCGTAGCCCTCTTTCAGCTGTTCAATCAAGTTGTCATAGCCGTTGATATTGCCGCCCTCAAAAGCAGCGTTTAGAGCGGAACGGTGCGTATCCTCAGGTATCTCCTTGTACGGGTCAAACGGTTCCTTAGGCGGGCGTCCTGGTTGCCTTTCCTGAGGCTGATATGACTCCACCAGTTCGGGCAGGGAATCATCGTTTACCTGGAAGACAAACGGTTCAAACTCACGGTCACGGCTGTGTATGACTTCCACCACACTTATGGACTTGTCATCTTTGTCTGGCTCTATCTGCATGACTGTTTCCGCCTTGTTGTTCAGTTCCGTGCCGACATGCCCACGCGCGTGTTCGTCATTCTTGTTCTGATGCAGGACGGTATGGATGTGTATCTGCCTGTCATCGGTCCATTGCATGAATTTGGATATCACAACGGTGGATTCACCAGGAGAATTGATATCATGGATGAAGTCCCGGATGCCATCTATGATGACCAGACCTAAATCGGGTATCATGCCGATTGCCTCTTCCGTTATTGCCAGTCGTACTTCGGGCGAATATTTCCGGAGTGCCAGCATCGTCAGGTTGTCTGCATCACAGTCTTTCGGCAGACCTGCCAGTTTCAGGATTCTATTCAGAACAATCTGGCAATGGTTCTTGCCCTGTTCCGTATCAACGTAGAGAATCTTTCTTTTTCCCTCCGGGAAGCAGGCACGGTAATGCAGCACCGTGCCATTTATCAGAGCGGCTGCAGCTATGGCCGAGACATTGAAGGTCTTCTTGCTTTTGGCTTTCCCGATGGACGCACTGAAGTTTCCCAGAGTCCCGATTGTGGAATCATCAACCATCAGCACGGAAGCGGACTGGTCGTATGTCCCGGTTACGCTGATGACCGATTCATCTATGTAGGCTTTCAGTTCCTCCGAAGTAGGAATATTGCTGTTCGTTTTTTCCATATTCCTACAGTTCTCTTGGTTTTGCCTTACGTCTTGTCGCGGCAAGTATCTGCCCGTGTTCCTCCTCGATGCTCAGCGGCACCTGGCTTTTTCTTCCGGTCTCCAGCCATTTGTCCAGTTCGTCGCGATATACGAACAGATGCTTTCCCTGCTTGATGACAGGTATCCCTCCCTGCTTGGCCTTGTAATAGAAGGATGACTTGGATATTCCAAGGTAGCTGCATACTTCCTCCACAGTCATGGGGACATGAAGATTCTCTTTGACAGACGGTTCTTTGGCGAGACTTTCCTTCAGAGCATTTTCTAAACTCTCAATCTTTTCATACAGTCTGCCTACCATTTCCGGCAAATCATTGAATGTAAGGTTTTCTTTTAGCATGACTAAACGATTTAATTGTTTAACATGCTGCAAACCAATCTAATGATATTACGCAGACTATAATCAGTAAGAATTAATTTTCCCGTCAGCAAAATTTCTCATGCAGTCAAACCGGTAGTCTCCGTTTTCAGGCACATCGATCTTGATTTTGCTTGTAACAGAGTCCCGGAGATTCTTGGAAAGATATTCAATTGTTGCGTTCCCCAGTTCGTGTGGGAATATTTCTTTTATGAATCTTGCCCTGTCGATTAGCGGAATATCAAGTCTCTCTCCGATATTCCATGCAAAATGCCTTAGTGCCGGAGACTTGATGGGATTATCTTCTCTGGAACGGATTGGTTTGTATCGCTCCTGTTGTCCGTAAGCTAAAGCTTCGATGTTCTCATGGAGCGTTTCAAGTTCTTCTTTGGTGAAAAACTCGGCCATTATATATGTGGTATAATCATGTATGGTGCTGATTATTGCAGTTCGCCTTTCTTTTTTGGCATGTTCCAATTCCTCTATGCGGGCTTCATATTTTTCGAGATATGAAGATTTTTGCGTTACAACGCTGACCGTACCGGTTGTATTTTCAGTTCGAGGAGATTCTTCTTGGATATCAGGATTTGTCTCGGAATGTATAGTTCCTATTGGTGATAATTCCTTGCAGCCAAAAGAAAGATAGTTCCTAGTGAATAGTGAACAAAACAGGCGTTGCAGTGCAGCGCATGACATGATTGCAGTTACGGTTCCTAATATGACCGGAGTGGAATAGGCAATCAGGTCAATCCGATGATTGTCGTACAATATTGTTGCCACTGTTGTATAGGCGACACATGTAATCGCAAGGACTCGGCTTGTCTTTTTGATGGATATTCGGTTGTTATCTGCCATAAACTGTGATTGTTTGGAATTATGATAGGACAAAAATAGATGTCCGGTTTCAAACCATTGTAAATAATGACAGAAAAACATCCGGGAATTAAGAAAAAATATGGTTATAGTATGATTTTCAGCGAAAAATCATACTATAACCGATAAAACAGGTACGAATCAGTCAGATCAGCCCTTTCTTGTCAATGTGATTCTGGTGGTCGCCTCACGCTTGTTGCTGTCGACTACTTTCATGTAGCGTTGGGTGGTGGTGATGCTTTTGTGAGCCATGTTGCTTTGGATGGTACGGATGTCAGTACCGGCTGCGGCCTGAAGGGTCGCGTATGTCCTGCGGTATGAATGGAATGTGATGTTTTTGATGATCCCGGCAGAACGGATCCATTCCTTCATCGGCTGCTGTGTCCAGCTCCGTTTCAGACCTTTGAATACCAGACCGGTCTTTTCAGGACTGTAGCCTATCAGTTCCAATGCTTCATCGCTTATCGGGATGATGTCCTCGGTCTTGGTCTTCTGGGTGATGGTATGGACACATTTCCCTCCGGCAGCGAAGTCGACGATTTCTTCCCAGCAAAGGGAAAGAACATCGCTAAGTCGCAGACTGGTCAGACACGAAAAGAGGGAAGCAGTCTTTAGAACAGGTATCTTGCACGGGGTTTCGGCAAGGCAATACAGCTCTTCCACACTCAGATACTCCTTGGCAACATCTTCCGGTTCGATTTTTTCCAGAAAGTCATTGACATTGGTCTTTATCATCCTGTTGCGATACAGAATCTTCAGGAATCCACGGAAAGTGGACCAGTAGCCGGAAGCGGAGTTCTTTGAAATTGGTCTGTCACGTCGGAGTTGCCTGACGTTAAGCAGGTATTCCCGGAACTTGTTGCACAGGTCCACATCTATTTCCTCAAAAGTACATTTGCCGTGGACGAAGTTGTAGAAGTGCTGATAGACGAATCCCCATTTCTGGTCGTGCTTGGGAAGTTGCTTACGGTAGTATTCCAGGAAATCGGCCTTGTATTTCCTCTTGTCGAAGAAATCATACCCTTCATTTACGATGGCTTCAAACCGTCTGCATCGGATAGCTTCCGCTTTCTCTGACATGGCGGCGTTGAAGTCGCGTTCACGCTGGTTCTTGGGATTGGCATAGACGTAAATGTTCAATCCTTCGTGGCGGATGGTCTTCATCGTTTCCTGATCCCGGTAGCCCGGATAATAATCAAGGTAGAACGACAGCATACCTTTCTTCAGAGGGCGTGTCCTCAATGTAACTGTTTTGCATTCTGACATAATGATGAATATTAAATGGTTATAACTGACTTTTGCTGCGAAAATCCTTAATGCTTTTATACAGACCATAATCAGCAAGAAATAATTTTCCGATAATTACAGTCGGTCGCATTTAGTCACTAATGGGCTCCCATAATGTGGTCGAATTCCACTTTCAGGAATCTCACAAAGCGCCCTTTCTTCTCCCGTTTTATTTCGTGGAATTGTAGAATGCCGTAAACTGAATCCCGTGTGAGGCTATACTTCTTCATGGCTTCCTGCACGGTATAGTATTCTGAAGAATCATCTTCGGTTGTCTTCTTGGACAGATCGAAGTGAAGTTTTGAGTAGAATATCTGGCCGTGCTCTTTCTTTGAAGGGATGTTGTTGCGATAGACATGTGAACGGATGGCTACACGTGTCATCCCATAGTTTTTCTCGATTTCTTCCGGAGTGTACCATTCGGTCAAGGCATTATCCGTCTTATATTTGGCAAATGCCGCATCTATGTGCTTTTTACTGTAATAATTGAACTGGCGAATTCTGACTTTGGGAACATTGTGTTGCCGGGTATAGGTCCACACCCATTTAGCATTGACTTTGTACTTTTTTGCAATCTGTTCAGCGGTATAATACTCGGTAACGTCAAATTCATCTTTTGGTCTGAGAACTTCATAAGGTTTTGTTTTCAGCATCAGTTCGATGTCGGTTCTTCTGATGAGCGACATTCTTGAACTTAACCTTGATGCACGAAGTTTGTCCTCCTTTACCAGTTTATAGACATACTGGCGAGAAACACCCATTAGTCTGGCTGCTTGAGAAAAGGTAAAGTATTCCTGGCTCTCCAGTTTTTTCTTTACTTCAATCATTTCCTGAATTTGCCGAAGTTCCATTCTCCGTTCTTTCATGCGGTGTTTGTAACCTCTCTTGGAGCATTGCGGACTGCAATAGTTTGTGGTGGTCTTTTGCGCTATAAAAGGCTTGCCGCACCATTGGCAGATTCTTTTTACTTCCATGTCGTTTGTCCTCCATATTTTCGTTAAACATGAGCTTTTGCAACTCGAATAATTTCCCTTTTTGTCCACTCACGTAAACCATTGTCAACACACGTCAACTACTGCTTCAGTGTGACATCGGAGTCAAACCTCGATTTGTTTCGTGGTAGAAATACGGTAGAAAAATAGGGTGAACAACTGTCTCCGACTGTAATTAGCCAGATTTTGGACAAATAAAGAAGCCGCTGTAAATCAGCGGCTTCTTTATAGTTGGTTCTAATTCGTTGCAGTCAGTTATACGCAATCACTTCCCGATACAAAACTTGGAAAATATGGTCCCAAGTATTTCGTCAGTAGAGATTTGACCGGTGATTTCTCCGAGGTAGTGCATGCATTCTCTAATGTCTTGGGCGAGGAAGTCTCCGGAGAGGCCGGATTGTAGACCGTTGAGGGTACGTAGGATTGCGTCGTGGGCATTTAGCAGGGCTTCGTAATGACGTGCGTTGGTGACGATAATGTCATTTTCGCCAGTTTGTGTTGACTGTATGGTATCTGTAAGCTGTTTTTCGAGTACGTCGATATTTTGGTCATGTGAAGCTGAAAGAAAGATGAACGAAGTGTTGGGCTTTTCACGAGTGAGGCGTTTGTATAGGTCTGTGAGCTGTTGTTGGGTTGCGGATTCAATCTTATCTACTTTGTTAAAGGCAACGATGAGGCGTTTATCGGTGCAGTGGGGGAGGACTCTTCCAGCGATTTTTTCAATGTCTTGTGTCGATCCAGTGGCATCAATAAGCCAGATGACGATGTGGGCTTGGTCTAGTTTTTGGAAGGTGCGTTCGATCCCCATATTCTCGATGGCATCGTGCGTTTCCCGTATACCGGCAGTGTCGATAAAGCGGAAAGTAATTCCTTGTAATACGACGGTATCTTCGATGACATCGCGGGTTGTACCGTGTATGTCCGAGACGATGGCTTTATCTTCTTTGACAAGGCGGTTGAGCAGTGTCGATTTCCCGGCGTTGGTTTCTCCTATAATGGCAGTAGGTACACCGTTTTTGATGGCATTGCCGAGTGTGAACGAATCGGAAAGGCGCTTAATGACTCGTTCTATTTCACTGGCGAGGTCGGTTAGTTTCTCCCGATCGGCAAATTCTACTTCTTCTTCGCTGAAATCAAGTTCGAGTTCAACGAGCGAGGCGAATGTGAGTAGTTTTTCCCGTAGTTGGATAAGTTCTCGGCTGAATCCTCCACGCATTTGTTGCATAGCTAAACGATGCGAGGCCGCCGAGGTGGAAGCGATAAGGTCGGCCACGGCTTCGGCTTGTGAGAGGTCAAGTTTCCCATTGGTAAAAGCCCTACGGGTAAATTCTCCCGGTTGGGCCAGGCGGCAGCCTGCTCGCAATAGAAGGCTGATGATTTGTTGTTGAATGTAAATCGACCCGTGGCAGGATATCTCGACTGTATCTTCTCCTGTAAATGAATGGGGGGCGATGAAAAGCGTAACGACTACATCGTCAATGGGAGTTTCGTTCTCATCGGCGATTGTTCCGTAGTGTGCTGTATTGGGCTTTGCTTCGGATAGTTTTTTCTTGTTTGCGGTGTGAAATATACGATCGGTTATAATGATAGCGTTTGTTCCGCTTATGCGAATTACGGCAATACCTCCCATACCGGGAGCGGTAGAGATGGCGCAAATCGTATCTTCGGGTATTGGCTTGTTTAGTTTAAGTTCCATATTTCAAGGGATAGGTCGCTTTCTATTTTCTGTTCAATACTGTCGGGTAAGTTGTGGAAAAAATCTATTCCGGTCACTCGTTCCACACTGTCGATGGTGATTGCCAACTCTTTTAGAGACGGTTGTTCCGCTTCATTGTCGAATATAAATGCGATTCCTCTGGGCGTGCCGGAATACGGAACAGCGACTACTTTGAAAAAGCGGGCAGGGACGACTATCTCGTGTCGTCCGATTGTCTTTCTCGGAGTAGAAACGATGGGTCCGCAAGTAATGAGTAGTGCACTGTCTCGTTGTACCCATTCACGTATTTGTTCTTCCAGTTCTTTCCAGCGGCCTCGGTTTAATTCGGGAATTTGCGGACAGATATTTGAGAGCAGGAATGATTCTTCCATTGCTGTTTCGTTCCATTTCATATCGGCAGCCGGAGCCATATGTCCTCGGTCGTATCCGCTATGCGTGTAATCACGGGTGTCTATCATTGTGCCCACTACATCGTAGTCGGGGGTAAATCGGTCGTTGCGTGTAGCATTACCTTGCAGTTCGTCTCGTAGTAATTCGTAACTTACCCAGTTGGGTTGTTTCCAATGGGAGTTATACGAGACCGTGTATCCTGTGCGGTATAATATTTGTTCCGGCGTACCTTCGGGAGTATGGGCCATTTCAGCATCTTTTACATGACAAAGAGAGTTTGTAAACGATTGTTGAGGATTTTGGGGTTGTTGAGCTTGCTTTATTAGCCACCATATACTGTATGTAACGAGTAACAGCAGAAATAAAGCCCCCCAATTATTTATTTTTTTACTGTTCGATTTTTTCTTTTTTCTCTTTTTAGCCATATCCTCCACTTTTGAATGTGGTCGTGCAAATGTAAGAAAAAATTTTTTTACCTTTGTTCGTCGGTTGGATAATCCATCGACTTAGGTTTAGATCAAGAAAAACCAATAAAAATATATACGATGAATTTAGTAGATCGTTTCCTTCATTATGTGAGCTTCGATACTCAATCGGACGAGCTTACAAACTTGACTCCCAGTACCCCGGGACAGATGCTGTTTGCCCAAAAACTGGCCGAGGAGTTGGAGCGTATAGGCCTTACCGAGGTGACGCTCGATGATAACGGGTATCTTATGGCCTCATTGCCTTCAAATATAGATAAAGATGTCCCTGTGGTAGGATTTATAGCCCATTTGGATACTAGTCCCGATATGTCGGGACGGCATGTGAGTCCGCGGATTGTTAAAAATTACGATGGTAAGGATATTGTATTGTGTGCGGAGGAGGATATCGTATTGAAACCTTCGGAGTTTCCCGAACTACATCATTATATAGGTCAAGACCTTATTGTTACGAATGGGAAGACTTTGTTGGGGGCCGACGATAAAGCAGGTATTGCCGAAATTGTGACAGCGATGGAGTATCTTTTGAAACACCCGGAGATTAAACATGGCAAGATACGCATTGCATTCAATCCTGACGAAGAGATAGGCAAAGGGGCGCACAAGTTTGATGTTAAAGCTTTTGGAGCAGATTGGGCCTATACGATGGATGGTGGTGAAATAGGCGAATTGGAGTATGAAAACTTTAATGCGGCTGTGGCTCGAGTGACTTTCAAAGGTCGTAACGTTCACCCGGGATATGCTAAACATAAAATGATAAATTCGATTCGCATAGCCAATCAATATGCTATTATGTTGCCGCGTTGGGAAACTCCCGAACATACCGAAGGTTATGAAGGTTTTTATCATTTGATTTCGTTCGAGGGCAGTGTGGAGAAGACGGTATTGACTTATATTATTCGTGACCATGATCGAGATCGTTTTGAACGTCGCAAGAAAGAACTCGAACATTTAACTCGTAAAATAAACAACGAGTTTCCGGGTTGTGCCAGTATCGAAATAAACGACCAATACTATAATATGCGTGAGAAGGTCGAACCTGTGATGCATATCGTCGATTTGGTATCCGAGGCTATGAGGGCCGTAGATGTTGTTCCAATGGTGAAGCCTGTACGTGGCGGAACCGATGGAGCGCAACTGTCGTTCAAAGGTTTGCCTTGTCCCAATATTTTCGCCGGTGGGTTGAACTTCCACGGGCGTTATGAATTTGTGCCCATACAGTCCATGGAAAAAGCTACCGAGGTGATTGTGCAAATTGCCAGAATGGTAGCCGAGAAATGATAATCTTTGTCGGGTTTGGACAGATATGGAAATTATTTTTCATATCTGTTCCATTTATTTCATAGCGAAAAGTTCATGTCGGGCACACTCATTGTTCTTACAGGGCCTACCGGGGTGGGAAAGACCGAGCTTAGCCTTCAATTGGCGGAGCGGTATGCTTGTCCTATTGTGTCGGCCGATAGTCGGCAGTTCTATGGCGATATACCTATTGGAACGGCGGCTCCTACAATCGGGCAACTGTCGAGGGTCGAACATTATTTCGTAGGGCAGTTGGCGTTGTCTGACTATTATAGTGCTTCGTGTTATGAAGAAGACGTCTTGAAGCTGCTCGATAAACTTTTCAAGACAAATGACTATGTCCTATTGACAGGAGGCTCTATGTTGTATATCGATGCGGTTTGTAAAGGTATCGACGAGATACCTACCATTACCGACAAGATACGTCGTGAAGTTGTGGCGCATTACGAGAAAGTGGGTTTAGCCGCCCTTTGCGAAGAGCTTAAAGTGCTCGATCCAGTATATTATGCAGAGGTTGATTTGAATAATCACAAGCGGGTGATTCATGCGATAGAGATTTGCCGACAGACCGGTGGCCGATATAGTGATCTGCGTACTCGTCGGGTGAAATTCCGCCCTTTCCGAATTATAAAAATAGGATTGATTCGTCCACGGGAAGAGCTATTCGAGCGGATAAGTCAGAGAGTGGAGCAAATGATTGCCGATGGCTTGGTCGATGAAGCTCGAAGGGTATACCCTTATCGTCATCTTAATTCTTTAAATACAGTGGGCTATAAAGAGTTGTTCGCTTATTTCGATGGGAAGATGACCTTAGAAGAGGCTGTCGAGAAAATCAAGAGAAATACCCGGGTCTATTCCAAGAAACAAGTCACATGGTATAAAAAGGATCTCGATATGAAGTGGTTCTCCCCAGATGATAAGGACGGGATTATTGCTTATATCGACGAGAATTCCGTTTTGTGAAAGACTAATGTGATGTTTGTTTATGCGTGATCTCGAATGGTATCTTTATAAAAAGGATACAGGATTTATATCTATAAAGTTATGAGAATATTGAAGCCTTTTATGTTGCTAGCTGTTATTGGTGTTTTATATTCCTGTGCAGCTGTTCATTTGCAGACTTATCGCAATGGTTATATCATGGATAAGAATAATGTAGTTGTCGGGTACTATTCGAATGGGCATGTCCTCGATTTGGAAAAGAATATCATCGGATACTATGCAAACGGGTATATTTACGATACTCGCCATGAGGTTATAGGAAATTATGTAAATGGATATATAAAGAGCCTGAAATTAAAATAGGTCTGATGTAAATTTCACGTTCTTATTTATTTGAAGGTTGGGTTCACGGGCTCTATGTGGTACTCCGTCACTCCTTTGTTGTATTTTGAAAATATCTCATGGGCTTTTTCCACGAATCCTTTCAGATGAGGCCGATGGGGATGCTCTTTCAATTCTTGTATCGCAGGTACTACCCGGAAGTTTTCTTTTTGTATAGTTGGTCGTCGGGTATAAACGAGTGTGTGTTGTGCCGATTGTAACAGTATTTTTCCCGTGATATCCCGTCGGATAACAACCTTTACCATTGCTCCGCCTACCGTATCGCGGGTTTTCATATTGGAGATGAAATTCCCCAGTGAATAGACGATGAGGGCACAAGGGTTCCCTTGTTCGTCGTATCGTAATTCCATAGGTTGTATCACGTGTGGGTGGGCTCCTATAATCAGTTGTACTCCTTCTTTCGCCAAAAAGTCTGCCAAATCTTCTTGTCGTTTGTTCGGCAACAGTTGGTATTCATCGCCCCAATGTAGGCAGGCAACGATAAGGTCGGCACTCAACGTTTTAGCACGAAAAATGTCTTTTTTTATTTTTTCTTCGTCTATGTAATTGACAATTAATGGAGAGTGTGGCGTAAATCCATTCGTTCCGTACGTGTAATTCAGAAAGGCGATTCGTATTCCTTTTATAGAGGTTATGAACGGATAGAATCTTTCGAATGAGTCTTTTGAATCGTAGGTCCCTATATGGTCTGCTCCGATAGAGTCGAGTATATGCAATGTGCGTATAGCCCCTCGGGTATAACGGTCGAGACAGTGATTGTTGGCGGTAAGAAAAAGGTCGAATCCTGCGTTTTGTAATGCGATTGGAAATTCGTCCGGCGCAGAAAAACAGGGATAACCGGTGTAAGGTTGTCCGCCGATGGGTGATTCTAAATTGACGACTGCATAATCCGCCGCAGCTATTTCGTGAGTAATGTCTGCAAAACAAGGTGAATAATCGTATGCCTCGCCTTGTTTTGCAGATTGTATTTGGGCTTTATGTTGCATAGCATCGCCAGCGAAAAGAAGAGAAACTTCGGTAGCGGGTACTACCGGAGCTTGTCCTAAAATGAGCGGTGCTAAAAAAGATATAAGCCCTATCATACGAGTTTAGGGATAGATTGCTTTTTTCCCGGCCAACAGGGTGTTACGCATGAGCGACACGATAGTCATAGGGCCTACTCCACCGGGAACGGGGGTGATAAAAGAGCACTTGGGAGCTACTTCGTCGAATTTTACGTCTCCGGTGAGCTTGAATCCCGATTTTTTTGTAGCATCGGGAACTCGGGTTGTACCCACATCAATGATTACGACACCCTCTTTTACCATATCGGCAGTGACGAATTCGGGAGAACCGAGTGCGGCGATAATAATGTCGGCCGTACGGCATATCTCTTTGATGTTGGGGGTTGCACTATGACATACGGTTACCGTGGTATTGCCCGGATAAGCCTTTTGCATCATGAGTGTAGCTACCGGTTTGCCAACAATGTTGCTTCGTCCCAGTACCACACAATGTTTTCCTTTGGTCTCTATTTCGTAGCGGGCAAGCAACTCCATGATTCCGGCGGGTGTAGCCGATACGAAACAGGGCAACCCGATGGACATGCGCCCTACATTGACCGGGTGAAATCCGTCGACATCTTTCCGGTAGTCGATAGCTTCGATCACCTTTTGTTCCGAGATGTGTTTGGGCAAGGGTAGTTGGACGATAAATCCGTCGATATCGGGGTCGTTGTTCAGTTCGTTTACTTTGTTCAAGAGTTCTTCTTCGGTAACATCGCTTTCATAGCGAACGAGAGTCGATTTGAACCCGCATTGTTCGCAGGCTTTTACTTTGTGCGCCACGTATGTTTCACTCCCGCCGTCGTGTCCCACCAGAACAGCTGCTAAATGAGGCCGTTTGCCTCCGGCACTGCAAATATATTCTACCTCTTGGGCGATTTCTTGTTTTATACGGTCGGCCACCGCTTTTCCATCGATTAGTTGCATAATATTGAGGTTTTGTAAAAAAACTACCGGACACACTCCCTTTTTTGCCTATCGGCAATCGATTAGAATCGGGAGTGTATCCGGTAGTTTCATGTTGAGTGATTAAAATTATCTTCTTTTGAATCCTTTCATCATGGCTCCTTTGTTTTGGGTAACCATTCGCATCATTTTGCGGGTTTGGTCGAACTGCTTGATAAGTCGGTTCACCTCTTGTATCGAAGTTCCGCTACCTGCGGCGATACGTTGTCGGCGGCTACCGTTGAGCAGTTCGGGGTTGCTGCGTTCTTTGGGGGTCATCGAGTAAATAATCGCTTCGATACTTTTGAAAGCATTGTCATCGATGTCCATGTCCTTGATCGCTTTTCCCACACCGGGAATCATAGAAGCCAAATCTTTGAGATTACCCATTTTTTTGATTTGGTGTATCTGGCTGAGGAAGTCGTTAAAGTCGAATTGGTTTTTGGCAATTTTCTTTTGTAATCGTTTGGCTTCTTCCTCGTCGTATTGTTCTTGGGCTCGTTCTACCAAAGAGACGATATCGCCCATACCCAAGATACGGTCGGCCATACGAGCCGGGTGGAAGTAATCTATGGCTTCGAGTTTTTCGCCGGTTCCTACAAATTTGATGGGCTTGTCGACTACGGTGCGGATAGAGAGTGCCGCACCGCCACGGGTGTCGCCGTCCAATTTGGTGAGAACTACTCCGTCGAAATCGAGACGATCGTTAAATTCTTTGGCTGTGTTGACCGCATCTTGTCCGGTCATGGAGTCAACGACGAACAAGGTCTCGGTTGGATTGATTTTTTTCTTGATAGCCTCGATTTCGTTCATCATTTGCTCGTCGATAGCCAAACGTCCTGCTGTGTCGACGATAACCAAATCGAAATGATTTTCTTTGGCATATTTTACGGCATTGGCGGAAATGCTCACAGGGTCTTTGCTGTCTTCCTCGGTATAAACCGGTACATCGATTTGTTCACCTAAGACCTTTAATTGCTCGATAGCGGCAGGGCGATATACGTCGCAAGCGACCAGCAAGGGGCGTTTCCCTTTTTTCGATTTTAACATTTTTGCCAACTTACCGGAGAAAGTGGTTTTACCCGAACCCTGCAATCCCGACATGAGGATAATCGACGGATTTTGCGACAGGTTTACTTCGGCGGTTTCTCCACCCATCAAGGTCGCCAGTTCGTCGTGTACGATCTTCACCATCAATTGTCCCGGCTTCACGGCGGTGAGTACGTCTTGCCCCAATGCTTTGGTTTTTACCGTGTCGGTAAATTGTTTGGCTACTTTGTAGTTGACGTCGGCATCGAGTAGTGCGCGTCGCACGTCTTTCAGCGTTTCGGCGACGTTGATTTCGGTGATTTTACCTTCACCTTTCAGTATTTTAAAAGACCGTTCGAGTCTTTCACTAAGGTTTTCAAACATAGTTTTATAACAATATTTTTACACAGATGGATAAATCGTTGCGAAATTACTCAAAATCGTCGGAATATGCGAATAAAAATATAAGAATAACATCTTTGAACATACGACTATATATAAGAAAGTTGGTATGTGAGTAGAAATTTGAATCTAAAATATGGGCATTTAAAAAATATTTACTATTATTGTGTTTGGATAAAAAATGAGAAAAACGTAAATCTTTTGTGAATAAGAAGTTGCCGTTTTTTTTGTAAATAGAATATTGATTTTAATGACGAGTATATGAAAAAGTTTTTTCAAGTTTTAGGAATTGTCACTTTACTTTTAGTGGGATTGTATTACATAGAGGAATGTTCTGGAAAAAAAGATCAATCGGAAGCGGTAGAAGATGTACAAGATGACTTGGAGATGGAAAAGTCTGTTCACTTGAAATTTAAAGGAGTACCCATAGACGGAACATTGAAAGAATTTATTTCTCGAATGGAGCGTAAAGGGTTTGAACATCGTTCGTCGTATGATTCAAAGGAACGGCTGGTGGGTGACTTTGCAGGAATTAAACAGTGTACGGTTTATGTGGAAACACTTGATAATAGCGATTTGGTATCTCGCATTATTGTCGAGTTTCCCAAACAGGAACGATGGGAGGAATTGTTTGACAATTATAAAAACTTGAAAAGTATGCTTATGGAGAAATATGGAAACTTTTCATCGTGTGTTGAACGATTCCAAAATTCCTATATCAGAACAGATGAAGATCGTATGCGTGCCGTTCATATGGGTGAATGTATGTATAAAACCAATTTCTCGATTGCCGAGGGAGATATTACACTTAGTATAGATTATGAAGAATGGGGGAAGGGGTTTGTCGTATTGAAATATCAAGATAAAATAAACAGTGCGATAATTAGAGAAGCTGCGATAGAAGATTTGTAGTAAAAACAACAAAGTTGATAAAATTTTTACTATTTTTGTAGACGGAGAGGGAAGACTTTCTCCAAGACATGTTAGAAAAAAGAAGCGTTATGCTTATCTTGTAACTTGAGAACCTAGGAAATTCGCGAGTCGTAACACAAGAGATGGCATAGTGGCTCTCACGCTTCGTGTATAAAAACGGTCCTTGTGGAGAGTGGGGGACGAAAGAAAATTTTTATATGAAAAAACTTATTTTTTTATTACTAATTGTAATAGGTTTTTCTTCTTGCGTATTAAATAGAACATATATTAGTGATTACAGGGAGCAAATTCGTTTGATGAAAGCTAATTTCCCAGAAATTTATGAATTGTACCGTCAAGGTGATGTTATTATAACTTCTGTTTATACTTATGAAAAAGACGGTCAAGAAAGGGTACATATAGAGTATCGTTATAGATAATCTATTATATAAATATTATCATACTCTGTTTGAGAATAGAATATGTGTAATTATATGAAAATATGTGATTCCGAACCGTTATATCTTCTTCACTTTCCAGTTCGTTTTTTTGAAAAAGAGGAACGATAGGAATAGTTTGAATCCCCAATAGACGTACTCTACTGTCCAACAAAAGGCTATGTCTACTTGAAGGGTAACGATAATCCAATAAATAGCCAGCGTATAGAAAACGATCGTGGTCATTTCGATGAGAAAAGCCGTGCGAGTGTCGCCGGTTCCCGATACAGATTGAAAGAGTATATTTCCCGGTAAGGCTATAAGGTAGAACGACGACATGACATAGACCGAATGTGTACATTCGGCGATAAGCGAGCTATCGTTGGTATAGATGAGGAGTATCCAATGAGGAGCTAAGCATAGCAAGGCAATGAGGGGTAATACTATGGCGTAGCACATTTTGACGATACGCCGCATGATTGGAATTACATCGTCGGCACGGCGGGCTCCCATAGCATTGCTCACGAGGGTACAGGCTGTCGCTCCAAAAGCATTGACCGGCATGAACAGCAGGGTAGAGGTACTGCGGATAATGTTGGAAATGGCCAGTGGAAGTTCTCCCAAGTGTTCGACAGCTACGAAAAAGAGAAACCATGTGCCTATGGTGAGAAAGTAGAGAATCATGCTCCATACCGATACATTCAGTATTTCGTGAATGAGGCCGAATCCTCCGGAACGAAATCGGAACAGTTGGTATTTTCCCCGATCTATATAAAAGAACGTGTAGAGGAAAAAGTGCAATGCGGCTGTCGCTTCTGCCAAAACGGATCCAAGTGCGGCTCCGGCAATACCCATTTCGGGTGCACCGAAGTGCCCGAATACAAAAATGTAGTTGAATACGACATTGGCGACAGTCATGATGACTGCATTCATCATCAGTACTTTGGTGCGGGTGACAGCTACGAAAAAGGCCCGGAACATCACCCCGATAGAAGTGAACAGGAGTCCGAATATCCGATATTGCATGTAATCTTCTCCGGCTTGACATACGGCAGTGGAGGAGATGAGGACTTTCAACATCTGTGGGGTCCCTATAAGAGAAGCGAAAATGAGGATTATTGAAAATATTTCCAAAAAGAGAATACCTTGCCCCATGATAGGGCCCAAAGTCCCATATTTGGCTTCACCGTTTCTACGAGCCATGAGAATTTGTGCTCCGGTGCTAAATCCGAAAGTGACCATATAGAAAGCAAGATACAATACTCCGGCTAAGGCGGAGGCTCCTAACTCTACTTGTCCGACACGCCCCATAAAAGCCGTATCGGTGATGTTGATGAGGTTTTGTACAAAAAGGCTTACTAATATGGGTAGAGAGATTCTCCAAATTTCTTTACGACTATACATGCAGGAGGTGAAGGTGATTATATATTAAAAAAGCCCACCTGACGAATCGGGTAGGCATTCGCAAGCGATATTCTTTATTATATGAGTTTATTGGTCGCTGTATCTGGGAAGATAACAGCCGGCGTAAAACTTTTTGCCTCTTCGGGAGTCATTAGAGCATAGGCCATAATGATGACGATGTCTCCCGGTTGTACTTTTCGGGCGGCGGCTCCGTTAAGACATATTACTCCTGAACCCCGTTCGCCTTTTATGACATAAGTCTCGAATCGTTCTCCATTGTTGTTGTTTACGATGGAGACTTTTTCATTGGTAATAATGTTCGCCGCATCCATTAAATCTTCGTCGATCGTGATACTTCCGATATAATTCAGATTTGCTTGGGTGACGGTGACTCTGTGAATTTTTGATTTTACGACCTCTATAAACATGGTTTCATAAGTTATTGTTCGGGGCGTCGATATGCGATGTTGTCGATTAATCTCACCTCTCCGTTATATACGGTAATACAACCTACTATATAATCGCTGTCGTTCCAGCCTGCGATAGGCTGTAACGTGTTTCCATCGACTATTTCGTAGTATTCTACTCTCATTTCCGGTATTGCATCGATGGTAGAGATTACTTCATCGATAGTCTCTTTCACCGAATGGCTGGCTGCAAAGGTACGACTTTTAAATAATGTCTCTGCTATTTTGGGGGCATTTCTTCTTTGAGACTCTGTCAATCGAGTATTACGGCTGCTTAGGGCTAATCCGTCTGATTCGCGTACGATAGGGACAGCTATGATGTTGAATGTATAGCCCATTTGAGCGGCCATAGCTCGTATAACGGCAATTTGCTGAAAATCTTTTTCTCCGAAGTAGGCATTATCGGGATTGACTATATCGAAGAGTTTACTGACGATTTGAGCCACTCCGTTGAAATGTCCCGGTCGATATTTACCTTCCATGACTTCCGCTACTTTTCCCAAGTGAAATATCCGGGTATCTTCGGTCGGATAGATTTCTTCTACCGAAGGAGCGAAAGCATAATCACAATTTACCGATTCGAGTAATTGACAGTCCTTGTCGAGCGTGCGGGGGTAAAGTAGCAAATCATTTTTGTCGTTGAATTGGGTGGGGTTGACGAATATGCTGACTACTGTCACGTCATTATTAGCCACGCTGGTCTTTACCAGTTGCAGATGTCCGTTGTGTAAAGCGCCCATTGTTGGGACGAGACCTATCTTTTTCCCGGCATTTCTGTCCGAATCGAGTTGCTTGCATAATTCGGCTATTGTTGTGAATACTTTCATAATTGAACATTGGTTGAAAAAATTGTGCAAAAGAAACAAATAAAACCCAAACGACGAAGATAAAGCTGTATTTTTTTATGGAGAGTAACTTTAAATGTTTCTTTTTGAAAGGGAAATATAGGGCGTCTGACGATTTTTTGGTGTTAATACTTCTAATATTTGGAGGGTTACGCTATTTTTTTTATTATCTTTGCAGAAAGATGCAAAAGTGGGCTGTATCTTGGCCTGACCGGTTAAATTCGTTTCAAGCCACGGGTATGCCATTTTTGCAAAATAAATTGAGTTTAAGAGGAGCAGAATGAAAGAAGCCAAAGTCCTATTTATTGCACAGGAGATTACCCCTTATCTGCCAGAATCGGAAATCGCTAATATTTGTCGAAATTTACCGCAAGGTATTCAGGATAGAGGGCATGAGATACGTACCTTTATGCCTAAGTACGGTTCTATTAACGAGCGTCGTAATCAATTGCACGAGGTGATTCGGTTGTCGGGAATGAATTTAATAATCGATGATACAGATCATCCTCTTATTATTAAAGTCGCTTCGATACAATCGGCTCGTATGCAGGTCTATTTTATAGACAACGATGATTATTTTCAACGTAATGCCGACGGGGTAGTCGACGAGGATATGCGTCCCGATAATGACGAACGAAGTATTTTCTTTGTCAGAGGGGTTATGGAGACCGTGAAAAAGTTGCGTTGGACTCCTGATATTATTCACTGTCACGGTTGGATAACGGCGTTGACTCCTTTGTATATTAAGAAAAGTTATGCCGAAGATCCTTCTTTTCGGGATGCGAAGGTGATATATTCGTTATACGATAATGGTTTCAAGACTCCATTCGACCCCAATTTTGCTGCAAAATTGAAGTTGGAGGGGATACAAGACACCGATATACCTTTTGCGGTAGGAGAGTCTATCGATCCTGTTGTTCTTAATAAATTGGCTATACAGTATTCCGACGGTGTGATTCAAGCCAGTCGAAATATAAATTCAGAAATTACGGATTATGTACAAAAAACGGGCATTCCTTTCTTGGGGTATCAAGACCCTGAAAATTATATAGATGCCTATAATGATTTTTATAATAAAATTGTAGGTAACGAATAACGTCAGTTACTAAATAGAAAATGAAAATATTTAGATTTTTACCGATAGCTTTTGCGATAGTTTTAGGTTTATCTTCTTGTGGAGACGAAAATAGCGCAATCGGTTCTTCGATAGTCGATACGAATATTGAAATTGTGGTGGACTCTTCTTTTCAAGAGTTGATAACGGTTGAGTCTGTTCCGAATGATAGTGTTGTTGGAAGAACTATAACACAATTAATCGGGCGTATTTCTATTCCGGGATATGGTAGGTTAGAAACCGATTTTCTTACCCAGTTTATGCCGGCTGCAAACTTTGATACGGTTGGTGTGAATAAACTCGATTCTTTGATTTTATATTTAAGTTACAATACAGAATCTTTTACAGGAGATTCTTTGGCCCCTATGCAGTTGAGTGTATATCCGTTGGATAAACGGTTGGAGTCGCCTGTATATAGTGGTATCGATCCGGCGGAATATTATAATGCACAAGCTGCACCGGTTGCTTTGACAAGTTATAATGCTTCGTTTTTAGGATTACCGGATTCTCTTATAGAACTCGGCTATAAGATGATTCGGGTGAAATTACCCGATGAAATGGCTGACCGTTTTTATCAGAAATATAAAGAAGATCCAACTGTATTTTCGTCTCCTAGTAGGTTTACACAATATTTTCCGGGTTTTTATGTAAAGACATCTTATGGAAGCGGGTGTGTTGTGAATGTCCAAAATACGGTAATGAATTTACATTACACCAAAACAACAGTGATTAATGATAAGGATTCTACATATAACTCGACTCAAACTCTAATGGCGGTAACTCCCGAAATAACAACGGGAAACCATATAAAATTGGAAATAGATGCAGAGATAAAAAACGAAATATCTTCGGGAAAGGTCTATTTACAGGCCCCGGCAGGGTTAAATGTTTTGATTCACTTCCCAACGCGTAAAATTATTGAGACTTTTGAAGATGCAGTAGGGGGAAGTGGTAGTGCTTCGACTGTACAAGGACTTGTGAACTCGTTGACTTTACGTATTCCCGTAAAGACGGTTTCTAGTAATTATAATCTTGATCCTCCGCAATTTTTGCTGTTTATTCGTAAATCTGAGTTGCAAGAGTTTTTCGAAAAGAAAAAACTACCTGACAATGTGAATACATTTTATGCTAAGTATGATAGTGATGCCCATGTTTATAATTTTACGGGATTGAGGACCTTTATCAATAATATTATAGAAAAGAAACGGACGGGTACTGAAATCACAGATGCCGATGAGGAAATCGTTCTTGTACCGGTGTCTGTGTATAGCGAAACGGTATCTTCCGGTGGAAGTTATTACTATTATTCTTACAATGAGAAGGAGGTAGTTACCGATGTTGTTCCCTATATTTCTGCTCCATCATTGGCGTTGGTCGATGTAGATAACATTAAGTTGCGATTAACATATAGTAAACAGGATATGAAATAATTCTCTTTATATTTGAATACAGGAGGGAGAGATAAAATTTATCTCTCCCTCTTGTGTATTGTTGTGTTTAGTATTTTCATACATAGAAATCTCGTTAGTGATTTTCAAGGAAAAACAGGAGAATGAATTTCTTTTTTTTGTTTGGTAAGAAAAAAATAGAGAAAAAGAGTTGCGGTGTTTCTTTAAATATATTACCTTTGCACCGCAATTGCCACAATAGCTCAGTTGGTAGAGCATTTCATTCGTAACGAAAAGGTCCCGGGTTCGAGTCCCGGTCGTGGCTCAGGAAAAGAGATTCAACTTACTTTTCAAATAGTTGAATCTCTTTTCTTTTTATATAAAAGTTTGGAAATCATCATATATAGCTTTTACGATTGAGGTATAATCGAGTCTTTGGTTGGCTTTGAAAGTTCTGTTGGTTATTCATGGGTATCGGTTTTGAGAGAACGAAAATAGTAAAAGCCTGTGTTTAGGGTAGATAAGGTAGAGGTGAATTTTTTTTGTAATTTTCTTAGGAAAGATGTTGCGTAGAAATAAAAAAAGATCTATCTTTGCCGTCGCAAAACGAAACTGGTGCGGTAGTTCAGCTGGTTAGAATACATGCCTGTCACGCATGGGGTCGCGGGTTCGAGTCCCGTCCGCACCGCAGTAAAGAGATAAAATTCTTTATAACCAATTAAAATGGTGCTTGTAGCTCAGTTGGTTAGAGCATCGGATTGTGGTTCCGAGGGTCGTGGGTTCGAGCCCCATCTAGCACCCCAAAAGAAAAGGCGAGAGTAAATAACTCTCGCCTTTTCTTTTAGAGGGAAGTCTCTCAAATGAGATATTACATTTCTCTCCTGTGTTGCGTTAGCGAAATTATCGGCTGAGTCCTAAAAATATCAATGATTATACTTTTGTGAATGAGGGTTGGACTGGGTAAGGAGAAATAAAAAATTCTATTTCCCATTTTGTTTGGGCTAAACCTGTGTTTATATTTGTGGAATATAGGAGGTGTTTTGGCAAAAAAACTTAAACAAGTTCAGGTTTTTGCAGTTGACTTTCGCTATATTTGTAAAATATAGGATGCGGTTCGGCAGAGTCAAATTGGAAATGTGATTTCCGTTTGCCTTTGCGCTCACCTTTCGTTATATTTGTCAAAACTAATCAAAGTATGGGACAAAATTTTGGATTTGTAAAAGTGGCAGCGGCGATTCCTCGTGTGGAGATAGCCGATTGTATATATAATGAGAGAGAAATATATAATCAGATAGTAGAGGCTGTTCGTCGAAATGTACAAATTATTGTTTTCCCGGAACTTTCTATAACAGCCTACACTTGCGGTGATTTATTCGGCCATACGCTTTTATTGGAACAGGCTCGAAAGGCTTTGTCTCTGTTGGTGGAGGAGACTAGCGATTATCCGATATTATGTATCGTGGGAATGCCTGTGGCTGCTGGGAATTGTTTATATAATTGTGCCGTAGTATTCCAGTCGGGTAAAATATTGGGAGTCGTTCCCAAAAGTTATTTGCCCAATTATAAGGAATTTTATGAGGAACGTTGGTTTACTTCTGGTATTTCGGCAACGATCGATACTATTGAACTGTGTGGTGATAGAGTTCCGTTCGGTACAGATTTATTATTTGAGAGTGCAGGTGTTGTCGTGGGAGTAGAATTGTGCGAAGATTTATGGGTTCCTATACCTCCCAGTTCATATCTTGTACAGCAAGGTGCAGATATTATAGTAAATTTGTCGGCTACGAATGAGTTGATAGGGAAACACTCTTATCTTCTTTCTCTTGTCCGGCAACAATCGGCGAGGTGTGTGGCCGGATATGTTTATGCTTCGGCCGGATTCGGAGAGTCTTCTACCGATTTGGTATTTGCAGGGAATGGCCTTGTTGTAGAGAATGGTAGTATTCTTGCCGAATCGAAGCGTTTTTCTTCAACGCCTCAACTTGTAGTAAGTGAAATCGATGTGGAGCGGTTGCGTACGGAGAGAAGAGTGATGACTTCGTTTGCAAAGGGTGCTTGGGCACATGGCAGAGATGCACGTTTCATTCCGTTTGTCTTGACCGATATTCCATTGCGGTTGACTCGTAAGGTGGGGGCTTTCCCTTTTGTGCCTTCCGATTCGTTGGTCTTGAACGAACGTTGTGCCGAAATACTCGATATACAAAGTTCGGGGTTAGCCAAGAGGTTAGTACATACCCAAGCTCAAAGTGTGGTTCTCGGTATTTCGGGCGGTTTAGATTCGACATTGGCTTTGTTGGTCGCAGTCAGAACACTCGATAAACTCGGTTGGAATCGAGAGAAGATAATAGGTGTGACTATGCCGGGATTCGGGACGACAGGTCGTACTTATCATAATGCTATGATGTTAATGCGTTCGTTGGGTATAACTATTCGGGAAATTTCTATTCGGGAGGCTTGTGAGCTTCATTTTAAAGATATTAACCACGATATTTCAATCCAAGATATTACTTACGAAAATTCCCAAGCGCGGGAACGTACACAAATTTTGATGGATATAGCGAACCAGACCGGAGGATTGGTTATAGGAACCGGGGATTTGTCTGAATTGGCATTAGGTTGGGCCACATATAATGGCGATCACATGTCGATGTATGCTATCTCAACAAGTATTCCCAAAACTTTGGTTAAGTATTTGGTGAGCTGGGTTGCCGAGAATGAGCTGGTAGGCGAGGCCCGGGATACGTTGATCGATATTGTCAATACTCCTATTAGCCCAGAATTGATACCTGCCGATGAAAATGGAGAGATAAAGCAGAAGACCGAGGATTTGGTAGGTCCCTATGCTCTGCATGATTTTTTCTTGTATAATATGTTGCGATTCGGTTTCTCTCCTGCCAAATTATATTTCCTTGCCCAATATGCTTTCGAAGGGGTGTATGAGCCGGATACGATAAAAAAGTGGCTGAAAATATTCTGTCGGAGATTTTTTAATCAACAATTCAAGAGGTCGTGTCTTCCCGATGGTCCAAAGGTGGGAACGGTAAGTCTTTCTCCTCGCGGGGATTGGCGGATGCCTAGTGATGCGTCGAGTGCCATGTGGCAGAAAGAGTGTGACGAGTTATAATCTGTTTTTCCTGCTTACTGGTCGGTCTGAGGAATTTTTTCTTTGGATAAAGAGCTTTTTGTAGAAATTGTGTCGTTGGGTAATATTGTGTTCCGTGGAATAGAATCGGATTGTATATCTTTGGTTTTACCGTTGTTTTTGGGATTTTTTCTAAATAAGTCTCCCCAACGGTTAAAATCGTGACGCAACATGATCCCTACGCCTTGTGTCGTCAATGCCGATTTGATGTAATAATTGCGGTCGTTATAATGATTATAGGCCTTCAATCGTATCGTTCCGCTTTTATTCAGCAAATATTCCAAATCGAAATCTCCGATGAATGTATTGTTATTGACCGTGTTGTCTCTATATCCGAAGTTCCCATTGAAAATCAATCGATTGTTCAGTAGCTGGCTGGATAGGGCAAGCTCCACCTCCATATCGGAAAAATCACCTTTTTCACTACGGAAGTTTGGCGAAATATTCCAGTTTTCGCTTAATTGTCCCAGAATGTTACCTAATTGAGAGGATAAGGTCGAGGAAGCGACAGAGACAAGTTCGTTATTTCTACTTTGCCCCATATTCATGAAGTCCGGAGTGTAGAACCTATTCAAGGCCAATAGATAGATGATCTGACGGTTCATCATGTCGTTTGTACTGATGATACTACGTACCCGTCGGTCTACGTCTTGGGTCAAAGTAGGGAATGCTATGTCGAAGTTTAGGTCTGGTCGACGTACGTCTCCGGATACATTCAAAATAGTTTGTACGGGTACTGTCGTTCTTGATAATTCTTTGTCATTGGCGAAGTTTTCATCGAGATCGAGCAGATTGGCCGAAAGGGAGTAAATAGCCGATATATCCAAGTTGGTAGCCATAGGATCCCCGTGGAAAGAAACTCGGCTTCCTTCTTTAATAGAGAAGTCTCGTGTAATGATATCTTGCAAACTGAAATTGTAACTCCCTTTTTCCAAGACATAGGAACCATATAATTTTATATCGCCGTCCATTGAATTATATTCCAGTAATATACTGCCCTGACCGGTCGCTTTTATCATATCTCCGGTAGATTTGTCCATGATTAGGTTCATTTGGGCTTGGTTGGTTGCTTCTATTTGCAGATTTAAATTTAATGCACTACTGTTTTGTATTTTACTGTTCTCCATCATGCGGGCATTGTTCTTAATGACAATGCTATCGGCTTGGAGCTCTCCTATCTTTGTGTTCTGTTTTCCTGAATTGGTGAAAGTAATAAAGTCATAATCTCCGGCAGCTTCCGATCCTGATAGGACGAAGGTGAATTTCGACTGGTCTCCGGTGGACATGTTTACGTCGATTTGGGTTTGTCCCGGACTTCCTTTTATCATAGTAGAGCCTGTCCCGTAAATGGTCCCATAATATATGGGGCTTTGCCTTTCTGTCATATCGTAGGACAGGAAATCTTGGGCTTCGGTTATGGCAATATCGTAACTTACATCTTTGAAATTATGATGTTCTATCCAACCCGAACCTTTTGCCGTATGTTTCAATTTATCATAAATCGTAACGTTGTCAAACCAAATACGGGTAGGGGATAAATGAATACTGTCGGATAGATTGTACCGAGTGTTCAAATATTCAATACCGAAATCTAAATTTTCGACATAAGCATCACCGGTAACATTTAGGGCCTTGAATCTTCCGAAAAAGTCTATGTGACCGCTGGCTATTCCCGATATGTCGCTCATAACGGTAGAAACAAATGGTCGAAGGAATGCAATATTCAATTTATCGGGATCGAACGAAAGAGAGAGAGAGTCTTTTGTCGGGAATATATATCCGTCGATATAAGTTTGTTTATCTTCTTTATTTTCGATGAACCCTTTCATGAGAATACCTTGATTGTCGTTATCCCACATGCTGAATAGATGTAAGTCCCCGAAGATAGCTTCATTGTAGGAGAAATCTTTTACATCGAATTGTTCGGTGCTTAATCGAGGTGCGCCTGTCAATAGATGTGTAGCTAACAAATTTCCGGTAGCGTTACCCCCGAAAGTGACATTTTTTATATTGAGTGTACCGAAAATATAATCGAGGTCTACGTCGTTGAGTTGTATTTTCAATTCGTCTTCTTCTCGGTTGGAGGCGATACCGTCTATAAGTATATATTGGGGAGCATGTGATATTTCAAAATCATTGATTTCTATTTGTTTCTCACAATAGGAAATATCCGAAGGGCTCATTTGCCAAATAGTATCGTTGAAAATAAGAGTGGAAGGATTGATGTGAGTTTGTATTTGTAATTTATTCCCTTCGTGGGTTCGTGAAAAATGGGTCGATGTATTCAATTCTCCATAAAATGTCGATTGGGTGTCGTTATTCCAGTTGAGTACAAGGTCGAGACTGTCTCGATAGGCCTTGCTTCTAAGGCTCCATGTCGTTCGTATTTGTTTTTTATTGTAGGAGTTCGTTTCTATGAATAAAGCCATTTCGGTGGAATCTTTTCGTGCTGAAATGAATGCATCTTCGATATGACTTTTTTTATACCAGAGATGGGGAATCGTTCCGGTTATGAGGGCTGTGTTTCGGAGGCTATTCATTTCACCTTCGATAATAGCTCTGTCTGTGAATGTAACAGGTAGTTCGAGCACTTGTGCCATGTGTATATTAGGCTCGACGGTAAATCTGAATTTAAAATTATTCGGTTGTTGATTTTTTTTGTGTTCTGTTTTTTTAGGTTGGTTCTCTTGGAATGGGAATATAGATGGAATGGATTCCGATAACAGTGTTTGTAAAGATTTTTGTAGAGTAGAGAATTTATAATTGCCTTCAATCCAACCGTTAATATAGTCCGAAGTAACAGCTATACTTTGTGGAGTGTTTTGGTTATGAGCTTCTATATTGAATTTATTTAGTCTGAATGTATCGTCGTTGTTTGTAAAAGATAAACTATCGATAGATAAGAGGCCTTCTGCGTTGTCCAAATTGTTCCCTGTAAATTTGGCGACTACATTGAATCCTAACTTGGAATTTTTATACTTGGGCATTAGTTTTAAAGCCGATACATTGAGGTCTCGTGCCTGTAAGACGAGGTCGAATTCGGAGTCTTTATCTTTTAAGACAGAAAGACCATTGACTCGGAGTTTTCCATTCGGATCGTTAATTTCGATTATACCATTATATCGATTGTCCCCGAACTCACCGTTAAGCATGATGTTTTCGTAAGGATATCCTTTGTATTCAAAATAGCTGATTCCCCCGACCACTTTGCCGGTTGGGGCCTGATATTTGGCTTTTTTACTGTCGAGTTCGACTTTGAAAATAATTTCGCCATAAGGATTTCCTTCGGCGAATAGTCCATTTAGATTAAATTTTTTCGATTCTATCAATCCGCTGTATCGAGTCGTATTCAGACTATTGTTTTGGTTGATGGATATATCGGAATGAACAGAGCCGAGATCTGTTTCTAATGTTCCGCAGGCTGTCAGATTTTGGTTTTGGTTCGAGATATTACCGGTGAAATGAATTGTACCTAACCGGGAAATAGTTTTACATTGTTCTTCGGTTAGAAAAGGTAATTTGGAAGAAATATCGGCCAATCCCGAAGATGAAGCGTTTAATGTGATAGGGTCGCAGAATATATCTCGTTTTTGTGGATTGGTTATGTTTTTCACTGATATTTGGCTGTGAGCGATGATATCTTCTTTCCCGAAATTAAAATCAAAGGTATGGAAATATAGATTGTTTGGAGTTCCTGTCAAATGCATCGAAATGAGTATCGGAGTATTTATTTTTTCCAATACCGGGATAAAGGCAGCTATATCGCTGGGATTAATTAGGGATTCCGTTATCTGTAAAGAGAATCGTGTTTGGTCGTAGAAGTGTTCGGCCGAGAGCGTATCGGGCAGCGTGGCGATAATTGGTTTGATTTCGATACGGCTATGGGGTAATTGTATTTTAAAGTCAGATAACCTTGCTTGTTGTCGGTTGGCTTCGAATTTAAATTGTAGACGATTTAAAGAAAAACCCGATTGCTCGTCGAATCCCAATCGCTTGATAGAGATATTTACCGAGTCTTCCGATAGTGCTTTGATAGATAGTTTTGACAATAAGTTTCTCAAATCGATATGGTTCGGGTCGAATTGTCCGCGTCGTATGGGTGCGGATAATATGTCGTATTTGATTTTTCCACGGCGTATGATCGCATTGTTTATTTTGAAATTTATTTTCTTTTTCGGTGTATTCTTATCGCTTTTGAAAGCGTCGATAATAAATTGCAGGTTTGTTTCAGAGCTTGGAGTCTCTTTTGTTATGCGGGCATCCAGACCGAATAGCTGTATATTCGTGAAAACCAATTCTCGATCGACGAGTAAATCTGAAAGGGAGATACCGGCCGATATTTTATTGGCATATAATAAAGTGTCTCCATTTAAGTCGGGTATATATGCACCGAACAGCTCTAACTTGTTGAATGGTGATATTTGTATTCGGTCGATAGTTATGTTTGTATCTAAAAGTGCGGATAGTTCTTTTATGCCGATGTGCCTGACTTTATCCTGTATGTTGGGGATAGATAACAAGATATAGCCAAGTGTATATATCGCTATGATAGAGAATATAACGATATGCACAAATATCCGAAATGCAGAATAGATTTTCCTCATCTTTATAAGTATGCAAAAGTAGTGTTTCCTTTTGAAAGTAGCGATAGGATGCTTGGCTTTTCTTTTTTATTAATGTATGAAATAATTATAAAAGTCAAATGGTTTTACCGATGAAATATGTACTTTTGCAGACCTTGATTTGATGAAGGATTGAAAGGAGTAAATGTATATGAGCATAACTATTTTAGGTATAGAATCTTCGTGTGACGATACTTCTGCCGCAGTTATTCGCGATGAAGTCATGCTGTCGAATGTGATTGCTAGTCAAGCGGTTCACGAGGCTTATGGAGGTGTTGTTCCTGAATTGGCATCTCGGGCGCACCAACAGAATATTATTCCGGTTGTGTCGGAGGCTTTAAAACGTGCGGGGGTGACTCCGGAGGATTTGAGTGCGGTGGCGTTCACGAGAGGCCCCGGACTTATGGGGTCTTTGCTAGTCGGAACTTCTTTTGCCAAAGGTTTTACGACAGCATTGAATATTCCTCTCGTCGATGTCAATCATTTGCAAGCTCATGTTATGGCTCATTTTATCAAACGGTCTCTCGATGATAACACTCAGCCTTCCTTCCCGTTTTTGTGTTTACTCGTTTCGGGAGGAAATTCGCAAATCATTAAAGTAGAGTCTTATAATGAAATGACTGTTATCGGACAAACGATAGACGATGCTGCCGGTGAAGCTTTTGACAAATGTGCCAAAGTAATGGGATTGCCTTATCCGGGAGGCCCGGTTGTAGATAGGTTGGCGAAGGAAGGGAATCCCAAAGCGTTTGTACTAAGCAAACCTCACATACCCGGTTTTGATTATAGTTTCAGTGGACTGAAAACCTCCTTTTTATATTTATTGAGAGACAAAATAAAAGAAGACCCCGATTTCATCGAAAAAAATAAGTGTGACTTGTGCGCATCGTTGCAGACTACGATTGTGGACATTTTGATGGACAAACTTTATAAGGCCGTTAAACAAACTGGAATAAAGCATGTGGCTGTTGCAGGGGGCGTTTCGGCGAACTCCGCTGTGAGGGCTGCTTTTGAAGATTATGCCCGAAAGTACGGTTGGACAGTTTATCTGCCGCCCTTCTCTTTTACGACCGATAATGCAGCTATGGTGGCTATTACGGGTTATTATAAATATTTGGATAAAGAATTTTGTGATATAGCGAAGGCTCCTTTTGCCCGGGTTGAATTATAAATACGAATGAAATGAATGTCGAGATTATTGTTATCGGCGATGAGTTGTTGATCGGACAGGTGACCGATACGAATTCTGGGTGGATTGCTCGGGAGCTGAATCATATAGGGTGGGAGGTTACCGAGATAACGACAGTTAGAGATAGGTCTCGGGAAATAACCGATGCTCTGAATAGCTCGTTCGGTAGGGTCGATGTCGTTTTGATGACCGGTGGATTGGGCCCGACGAAGGACGATATTACAAAGCAGACTCTTTGTGATTATTTCGGTGGAAAGTTGGTCTTCGACGAATCGGTATTTGCCAATGTGAAAGCCATTTTTCGTCGTCGTAAATTGACGATGAATAATAGTACGCGCAATCAAGCCTATGTTCCTAATGTGTGTACAGTTATTCAAAATCCCGTGGGTACGGCTCCTGTCATGTGGTTTGAAAGAAATGGCAAGGTATTGGTGTCTATGCCGGGTGTCCCGACAGAAATGAAGACCGTCATGAAAGAGGCGGTTATAAGTCGTTTGAGGGAGTATTTTCAAGATCATTCGTCTATCTTGCATCGCACTTGTTTAGTGAAAGATTTTACGGAATCGAGGTTGTCCGAAACTTTATCCGACTTTGAAGCGCAATTGCCGGCGTGTATCAAACTTGCCTATTTGCCTACGCCGGGAGTGATTCGGTTGAGACTGACTGCTCGTGGCGATGAAGAGTCATATTTGCAGAAGATTATCGATGATGAGTTTTTTAAATTGAGGACTATATTGGGTAGCCATCTGTTTTGTGGTTCGGATACAACTCTCGCAGGAGCATTAGGGTCGATATTAACCGAAAGAGGAGAAACGTTGGCGACAGCCGAAAGTTGCACGGGAGGAAATATAGCTCATGAAATAACAAGGGTAGCGGGTAGTTCGGTCTATTTTAAAGGTAGTGTCGTGGCTTATTCCAACGAGGTGAAAGCACGCGTTTTGAATGTGTCGTCGGAGACATTATCGGGTTTTGGCGCTGTGAGTAGGGAGACCGTCTTGCAAATGGTATTGGGGGTACAAAGATTGTTGTCTTCCGATTGTGCGATAGCGACTTCTGGAATAGCAGGTCCAGGTGGAGGTAGCGTTGAGAAACCGGTAGGAACGGTGTGGATTGCAGTTCGGTATGGCGAGCGAAGCGAGGCTGAATGTTTTTGTTTCGAAGGCGATAGAGAGCAAGTAATTGCACGTGCGACCCAATCGGCTTTGTTGATGTTGATACAACTGATGACAAAATAGAACTGAATAAAAAAGTTCCGATTTTAATACCTTAAAAATTTGGAACATATTTCTAAAATGCTTTACTTTGCACTCTGTTTGCGAAAGCAGTAAGAAAAAACAAATAAAATAATAGATAGCGATGTCAAAGATTTGTCAAATTACAGGGAAAAAAGCAATGGTTGGCAACAACGTTTCGCACTCAAAAAGAAGAACGAAAAGAAGATTTAATGTCAACCTCTTTACAAAGAAATTTTATTGGGTAGAACAAGATTGTTGGATCACGCTTACACTTTCAGCTGCCGGTCTTCGTACAATCAATAAAATGGGATTAGATGCAGCTATCAAGCAAGCTGCCGGAAATGGGTATTTAACAGAAATAAAAATGTTATATTAAGATATGGCAAAGAAAGCAAAAGGTAATAGGGTTCAAGTAATTCTTGAATGCACGGAACACAAGGCGAGTGGTATGCCCGGAACATCGCGTTATATTACTACTAAGAACAGAAAAAATACCACAGAAAGATTGGAGTTGAAAAAATACAATCCCATCTTGAAAAGAGTTACTGTACATAAAGAAATAAAATAAGGAAGGATTGAACCATGGCAAAGAAAACAGTTGCATCGTTGCAAAAAGGCGAAGGCCGTACTTATTCTAAAGTGATAAAAATGGTAAAATCGCCGAAAACAGGGGCTTATACTTTCCAAGAGGAAATGGTTCCGAATGACGCGGTTAAAGATGTACTTAGTAAGTAAGTCATAATTAGCGTAATATAAAGAAACTTTCTTATACGAAATGTGTAAGGAAGTTTTTTTTTACCATGATAATTTTATAGCTTTGCATATCCACCGGGGTAGCTGCTTACAGTTACTTTTCTTAAAAATTTTATATATGGGATTGTTTGATTTCTTTTCGAAAGAGAAAAAGGAAACCTTGGATAAGGGATTATCTAAGACCAAAGAGGGCGTATTTTCCAAGTTAGCGCGTATTGTTGCCGGGAAGTCACAAGTCGATGAGAATATATTGGACGATTTGGAAGAAGTATTGATCACGTCTGATGTCGGAGTGGAAACTACACTTCGTATTATAGACCGAATAGAGAAACGGGTGGCTCGTGACAAATACATAAATACGAACGAATTAAACTCAATTCTCCGGGAAGAAATCACAGCGTTGCTAACCGAAAACGATGTTGAGGATGCCGGTGAATTTTCTGTCCCCGAAGGGAAAAAACCGTATGTAATCATGGTTGTCGGGGTGAATGGTGTAGGTAAGACTACAACTATCGGTAAGTTGGCATATCAATATAAAAAGAGAGGGAATAGTGTTTATTTGGGAGCTGCCGATACGTTTCGTGCCGCTGCGGTCGAGCAGTTGATGATATGGGGCGAACGGGTTGGAGTCCCTGTCGTGAAACAAAAAATGGGAGCCGATCCGGCATCCGTGGCGTTCGATACGTTGAGTTCGGCGAAGGCGAATAATGCCGATGTGGTAATTATCGATACGGCAGGTCGTTTGCATAATAAATTGAATTTGATGAACGAGTTGACCAAAATAAAGAAAGTAATGGAGAAAATCGTTCCCGGTGCTCCTCATGAAATCTTGTTAGTATTGGACGGCTCCACAGGACAGAATGCTTTTGAGCAAGCCAAGCAGTTTACTGCCGCGACTGAGGTGAACGAGTTGGCCATAACGAAACTCGATGGTACGGCCAAAGGTGGTGTGGTCATAGGTATATCCGATCACTTTAAGATACCGGTTAAGTACATAGGGCTGGGTGAAGGCATGGAAGATTTGCAGGTGTTCCGCCGTAAGGAGTTTGTGGACTCGTTGTTCGGAGATTGATATTCGTGAGTTTTTAGGATAGACGGCTGGGTGGTCTTGCAAAGGCTTCATAGCCGTATTTTTGTGTAATGACAATGATAAAAAATAGCGTTGATATTATTACGTTGGGTTGTTCGAAAAATTTGGTGGATTCCGAACGATTGATGCATCGTTTCGCAGAAGCCGGTTATAAGGTGAGACATGATCCTGAAAAAGTTTCGAGTGAGTTTGTCGTAGTGAATACTTGTGGCTTCATTGGAGATGCCAAAGAAGAATCTATCGAAATGATTTTACAAATGGTCGAGGCTAAAAAAGCTCATAAGATACATCATCTTTATGTGATGGGCTGTTTGTCTCAACGTTATCGGGAAGAACTGGAAGCCGAGATACCCGAGGTAGATAAGTTTTATGGAAAATTCGACTGGACTGATTTGTTGACGGATTTGGGATCGCGAATTTCCGAGGAGAAAGATTTCGGGCGCATACTGACAACTCCGCCTCATTATGCCTATGTGAAAATTGCCGAAGGTTGTAATCGATTTTGTTCTTATTGTGCTATTCCTTTAATTACAGGGCGCTTCGTTTCTTATCCTATGGAACAGTTGCTCGACGAGGTGAAGAGCTTGGTTTCGCAGGGCGTGAAAGAGTTTCAGATTATTGCTCAGGATTTATCTTCCTATGGACTTGATTTGTACGGGAAATTGAAATTACCGGAGTTAATCGATCGTATGGCGCAGATTCCGGGTGTGAAGTGGATACGGTTACACTATGCTTATCCGTCACAATTCCCTTATGAGATATTACCTGTTATACAGCGTCATGATAATGTTTGCAAATATCTCGATATCGCATTGCAGCATATCAGCGACCATGTGTTGGTAGATATGCGTCGGCATGTGACGAAGCGGGAGACTTATGATTTGTTGAAACGCATACGAACGGAAGTCCCCGGCATACATATTCGCACGACATTGATGGTGGGATATCCCGGTGAGACCGATGAGGATTTCGAGGAATTAAAAGCGTTTGTTCGGGAGGCTCGTTTCGAGCGTATGGGGGCGTTTGCCTATTCCGAAGAAGAGGGTACTTATGCGGCCAATCATTTTCCCGACTCTATCCCGGAGGAAGTGAAACAGGCCCGACTCGACGAGTTGATGGCATTGCAAGAAGAAATAGCACTTGAAAGCAATGCTTCAAAGGTAGGTCAAATATTTGATGTGATAGTCGATCGGGAAGAGGAGGACTATTATGTGGGGCGTACGGAGTACGATTCTCCCGAGGTCGATCCCGAAGTGCTTATTGCAAAAGATCGCTTTCTGACTGTTGGAGATTTTTGTCGGGTAAAAGTCGTCGAAGCTCTGCCTTTTGAGCTTATGGCTGTTCCCGTGGAGTTGGATTGATAAGTCGGTGAGATATGGCGAAAGAGGTTGATTCTATACATTTGTTATCTTGTGCTATTGAGGCGAGTTTGGGGAATGATTTCCCGGCTTTCGCTTTTCGTCTGCCGGGCGAAGATGGTTTTTATTGGGGGGCCTGTGAGCCTGATAGACTTATGACTCTTGCCGATGGCGTTTTCCCGGAAAAACAGGCGGGCTTCTTTTTCGCACCTTTTGAAGAAGGCGAGTTGCCTCGTTACTTTTTCCCTGTGAAGATACAACGGGCCGAAGAGATAAGTTTGGAGGCGTTGAATTACGGGGCGGGACAAACTTTGGCAAATTTGGAGATAAAACCGGTAGATAGTTCTTTTGAACAGTATGAAAAACAAGTAAATACGCTTGTTGCAGCAATGTCTCGTAAAGAGATAAAAAAGGCTGTTCTTTCCCGCACCGTCACATTGAACCGTCCGGTAGTTTCCGATGGGCAGCTGTTTTTTCGACTGGCTGCAAAATACGATTCGGCTTTTGTTTCGTGGGTCAATGTGCCCGGTGTAGGAAGATGGATAGGAGCTACGCCCGAAATATTGCTCGATTGTGACGGAGTGTCGTTGACTACGATGGCTCTCGCAGGTACGCGAAAGGCGGGAGCGCAAGAACCGTGGGGACAAAAAGAACAAGAGGAGCAACAAATTGTGACCGATTATATATCGAAGGTATTTAGAGATAAAGGTCTCGAACCGATTATCGGTGAGCGGTTTTCTCGCAAGGCTGGACAGGTGGAACATTTGTGTACGCCTATTTCTCTGAAAGTCGGTTCGGCAAATGGGAGATTGGCCGAGATATTGTCGGAGCTTCACCCTACGCCGGCTGTGGGTGGGTATCCCAAAGAACTTGCGATGGAATGGATTCGTCGAGTAGAACCGCATGAGCGCAGATATTATGGCGGTTATTTGGGCCCTATGTTTGGTGAGCATGTTCGTTTGTTCGTCAATCTTCGGTGCATGGAAGTAGACGATTCCCGATTGAGACTGTATGTCGGCGGAGGTTTAACCGATAAATCGGACCCGGAAAGTGAGTGGAAAGAAACCGAGGCGAAAGCGCAGACTTTGCTGTCGATTATCAATGGTTATAAGTAGAGTGAATATGAAAACGACCGATAAACAGGGCTGTAATATTCTTGTCGCACTTTTGGCGGAACATGGTGTAAAGCGTGTCGTTCTGTCGCCCGGATCGAGAAATGCTCCTTTATTAATGGCATTTTCGCGTACACCCGATATACAAGATTATGTCGTTGTCGATGAACGTACAGCGGCTTTTATGGCATTGGGTATGTCGCAACGTAGCGGTGAACCTGTGGCACTGGTTTGTACATCGGGAACAGCGTTACTCAATTATGCTCCGGCTGTTGCCGAGGCCTATTACCAACATATTCCGTTGATAGTTATTTCGGCGGATCGTCCTATGGAGTGGATCGATCAAGACGATAGTCAAACATTGCGGCAGTACGGCGCTTTGTCCCACTTTGTGAAACGTTCGTATAATTTACGGGCGGAACTATCTCTGCCGATGGACGGGTGGTACTTCAATCGTTGTATAAACGACGCTTTGTTAACGTCATTGTCGGAAGAAAAGGGCCCTGTTCATATTAATATCGCTGTTTCCGAGCCGCTCACGCAAGAAATGGATATGCCTTCCATACGGGAGCGTTTTGTTACTCGCATACCTTCGTCGAGTATTCCCGATGAGCAATCTATGAAACCTTTGTGCGATGAGTTTATGTCGGCTCGAAAGGTGTTGGTTTTAGTGGCTTTCTCACAGCCCGACGAGCAGTTGAGTCAAGCTCTTTTTCGTTTAGCGGAATTGCCGCAGGTTGTCGTTCTTACCGAAAGCATAGCCAATGTGAGGGGGAAGAATTTGATACCTACGATCGATAGGGTTTATTCGGTAATCGATAAAGCGGAATGGGAAGATTATGCACCCGATTTGCTCATTACATTAGGCGGATCATTGGTATCGCGTATGATAAAGGCTTTTTTACGGCAGCATAAGCCCAAGTTGCATTGGCGTATATCACAAGGCAATCATGTAGTAGATACGATGCAATCGTTGACTTGCCATATCGATTCTCAGGCTGCATCGTTTTTAGAGGTGTTGTCTCGAAGTGTATTCCCGATAGAGAGCGACTACTCGATGCTGTGGCATAGGAAAGAGGTGATTGCTACTCGTTTGCACGACGATTATATCGCTCATGTCGGGTGGTGTGATTTGAAAGCATTTTCATTGATATTACCTGCGATTCCGCCGGGAACAGCATTGCAGTTTTCCAACGGTACTACGGTACGCTATGCCCAGTTGTTCAAGTGCGAACAGGTGTTGCGGAGCGATTGTAATCGGGGCGTGAGCGGTATAGACGGATCCACCTCGACCGCTGCGGGTGCGGCTTGTGTGGGTGAGGAGATGACGGTGTTGATTACGGGAGACATGAGTTTTTCGTATGATGTAAATGGGTTATCATCGACTTATCTTTCTCCCCGGTTTAAAATTATCGTAATGTGTAATGGGGGTGGGGGAATCTTTCGATTTATTAAACCGACTTCCGATTTGCCTGAACTGGAAACTTGTTTTGAAATACATAGAGATATTTCGGTCGAGAAATATGCCGATTTGTTCGGACTTCGTTATTTCGAGCTCAATGATGAAAAATCGGCCGCAGAGGTACTTTCTCTCTTTTTCGCCGAGAAAGATCGGCCGGCTATACTGGCGGTCCACACCCCGAATGTTTATAATGCCGAGGTTTTGCGGGGATACTTCCGCCGGTCGAGGCAATGATGATAATGATTAAATTTAAAAATATAAGAATATGGAACCGATAGATTGGAAAACGATTAAGGAGTATGAGGATATACTTTTCGATTATTGTGATGGAATCGCGAAGATAACGATTAACCGCCCGCAAGTATATAATGCGTTTCGTCCGCAAACGAATTGTGAGATGCTCGATGCCATGTCTATTTGTCGGGAACGTTCCGATATTGGCGTTATCATTCTGACGGGAGCGGGAGACAAAGCGTTTTGTTCTGGTGGAGACCAGAAAGTGAAAGGAATTGGCGGTTATATCGATGAAAACGGTGTCCCGAGGTTAAATGTTTTGGATTTGCATAAAGCTATACGTTCCATTCCCAAGCCGGTTATCGCTATGGTCAACGGTTATGCGATCGGAGGCGGACATGTGTTGCATGTGGTGTGTGATTTGACAATCGCTTCGGAGAACGCTCGCTTCGGACAGACTGGCCCGAAAGTGGGAAGTTTCGACGGAGGATTCGGTTCGTCCTATTTAGCTCGTATCGTAGGGCAGAAGAAAGTGCGCGAAATATGGTTCCTATGTCGCCAATACTCAGCGAAAGAAGCAGAAGAGATGGGGCTGGTCAATAAAGTTGTTCCTTTCGACCGGTTGGAGGAAGAGACAATCGAATGGTGTCGAACGATATTGAAACGTAGCCCGATGGCTATACGAATGATTAAGCGGGCGTTGAATGCCGAACTTGACGGGCAGCGGGGTTTGATGGAATTTGCCGGTGATGCCACTCTCATGTATTATCTCATGGAGGAGGCGCAGGAGGGCAAGAATGCTTTCCTTGAAAAGAGAGATCCCGATTTCCAGAAATTTCCCAAATTCCCCGGATAGATGTTAAAGGCAAGTTATACTCCTTATATACTTTATTTCAAAGTCCCTAGCGGAACTTCTCGGGGCGTTCTCACGCAAAAGGAGACCTATTTCTTGAAAGTGTGGGACGAGCATAATCCCGATTGTTTCGGGATAGGAGAATGCGCCCTGTTTAAGGGATTGGGAGCAGACGATCGTCCTGATTATGAAGCTATGTTGCAAACGGTTTGTCGGGGTATCGACCGAATAGATGAAATAGATTTGTCTACATGGAGTTCTATCCGTTTTGGAGTGGAGACCGCCTTACTCGATTTGCAGCATGGCGGACGACGCATGATTTACCCGTCTGAGTTTACTGCCGGGAAACAAGCGATTGAAATAAACGGATTAATATGGATGGGCGATAAGCGCACTATGGCTTCCCGTATCGATGAGAAATTAGCGGCCGGGTTCTCTTGTATTAAGTTGAAAATTGGAGCGATAGATTTCGATGATGAATGTGAATTGCTGGCTGCAATCCGGCGACGATATCGCCGGGAGGATATAGAGTTGAGGGTCGATGCCAACGGTGCGTTCTCTCCTTATGATGCATTGGAACATTTGCAACGTCTTTCGGCTTATGATTTACATTCGATAGAACAGCCCATACGAGCCGGACAATGGGAGGCGATGGCTCGGTTGTGCGAAGAAACTCCTCTACCGATAGCTCTTGACGAAGAATTAATCGGGATAACCGATTCCACCGAGAAATTAGCGTTATTGGAGACGATTTCTCCGCAATATATCATTTTGAAGCCTTCTTTGATAGGGGGATTTTCGGGTGCGGAAGAGTGGATCGAATTTGCTCGGAATTGTCGTGTGGGTTGGTGGATAACATCGGCATTGGAATCGAATGTGGGATTGAATGCAATTGCGCAATGGACGGCGACATTGCCTATAAATATGCCTCAGGGATTGGGAACGGGAGCTTTGTACACCAATAATATACCGTCACCGTTGGAGCCGATAGGAGATGAGTTGAGATATAATCCTGATAAAACTTGGATTTTTTCGATGGATTCATGGAAATAAGGCTAAATCATCGTATTTGTCGTAGTCGAGAAGAGATACTCAATGCTTCTACACCCGAAGTGGCTGCTTTTCTCGATGAGTGGTTCGCACCTTCCGATTTTGTTTGGGGACATACTTCGGGATCGACCGGAACTCCAAAGCCGGTAAGATTACTGAAACGAGATATGGAGGCTTCGGCACGGTTGACCAATGACTTTTTCGATATTACCTGTCGTTCGGTAATGTTGTTATGCCTGTCGCCCGATTATATTGCCGGTAAAATGATGATTGTAAGAGCCTTGTTATCCGGTGCTGATTTGTTGGTCGTAACTCCTTCGTCGTTGCCTTTGACGACAATAGACGAGCCTATCGATTTTGCCGCGATGGTTCCGGCGCAAGTAGTCGAATCTTTGAAAAGTACGATGCAGAAATCAAGACTTTCTCGTATAACGTCTCTGATAATAGGTGGTGCACCTTTATCTCCCGGTACTGAGGTGGAGCTGGAAAAACTTCCTGTCGATATGTATGCTACTTATGGTATGACCGAGACAGTTTCGCATGTCGCATTACGCCGTATCGGTGACTCTTTGTCGTTATATTGTGCGTTGGGTGGTATATCTTTTTCGATAGATGAACGAAATTGTTTAATCATTCACGCTCCGCACTTCTCTGTAAAAGAGTTTGTAACGAACGATGTGGTTGAGTTGGTAGATTCTCGGAGTTTTCGATGGATAGGACGGTATGACCATGTGATCAATACGGGAGGGATAAAGGTTTTTCCAGAGTTGATCGAAAAGAAAATAGCAGGTCTGTTTACACGCCGTTTTTTTGTAACGTCTTGTGATGACCTAAAATGGGGTGAATCCGTTGCTCTCGTTATAGAAGGCGAGGCTTTGTCACTGGAACAAGAAAAAATATTGCTGGAAAAGATTCGGGCAAAAGTAAATAAATATGAGCTCCCACGTAAAGTATTGTATGTGCAGAAGTTTAAGGAGACGTCTTCGGGAAAAGTTATACGGAATATTTAGTCCTTTTTCTTCGTTGAGAAAGAATTAGAAATATAAAATTTATGATTTTATTTTGATAGTAATAAAAATGTATTTGTATTAACTTGTCTTGCCGAATACTCAAATTATATTTACCTTTATTGCAAATTTAATATATCTCTAACATTTTAATATTTTACCATGAAATTTTTTCAAAATTTAGTATGGGTAGCCATTTTTTCGTTATCGGGTACAGTGGCCGCTCAAACACCTGTTTATCTTGATGAAACCAAGCCGATGGAAGACCGAATAGAGGATGCTCTGTCGAGAATGACGCTCGAAGAAAAAGTGGCATTGTGCCACGCACAATCCAAATTCAGTTCACCGGGAGTGCCTCGTTTGGGATTGCCCGAAAATTGGATGACCGACGGTCCTCATGGAATTCGTGCCGAGGTCATTTGGGACGAATGGGACCAAGCAGGGTGGACGAACGATTCTTGTATGGCATTCCCGGCATTGACTTGTTTGGCAGCGACTTGGAATCCTGAGATGGCTCTGTTGTATGGCAAATCGATAGGCGAGGAAGCGCGATATAGAAATAAGAATGTATTATTGGGACCGGGTGTCAATATCTACCGTACTCCGTTGAATGGTCGTAATTTTGAATATATGGGAGAGGATCCCTATTTAGCTTCGGAGATGGTGGTTCCTTATATCGAAGGGGTACAGTCTAACGGGGTAGCAGCCTGTGTGAAGCATTATGCGTTGAATAATCAGGAATACGATCGGCATGCTGTCAATGTGGAGGTTAGTGACCGGGCTTTATATGAAATTTATCTTCCAGCGTTTAAAGCTGCTGTACAGAAAGGAAAGGCTTGGTCTATTATGGGAGCCTACAATCGTTATAAGAATCAATATTGTTGTCACAACCAATATTTGTTGAACGATATTCTCCGAAAAGAATGGGGTTTTGATGGTGTCGTAGTATCGGATTGGGGTGGAGTATTCAATACGATGGAGGCTGCTTATAATGGTTTGGATATGGAGTTCGGGACTTGGACAGATGGTTTGACGAATGGTAAAGGAGATGCGTATAGCAATTACTATTTGGCGCAACCGTTTCTTGATTTGTTGAAAAACGGGACGATTCCGGAATCTGTTGTCGATGGCAAAGTTCGAAATATATTGCGTCTGATGTTTCGTACTACGATGAATCGAAACAGACCTTACGGATCTTTCAAAACCCCGGCTCATGCTTCTGCGGCTCGTAAAATCGCCGAGGAGGGCATTGTGTTGTTACAGAACAAAAATAATGTATTACCCATTCGTTTGTCCGAAACCAAACGCATTTTGGTTGTCGGAGAGAATGCGATAAAGATGATGACGGTAGGTGGCGGAAGCTCTTCGTTGAAAGCCCAATATGAGATATCCCCATTGGACGGATTGAAGGCAAGAGTCGGAGATGCTGCTGAGGTGATGTATGCTCGTGGATATGTCGGTAACATCGATGGATCTTATAATGGGGTGGTTTCCAAAGTCAATCTTGCTGAATCTCGGTCTGCCGATGAACTGCTCGATGAAGCTGTAAATAAAGCGAAGTCGGCCGATTATGTCGTTTTTGTCGGCGGTTTGAATAAGAATAGCCGCCAAGATTGTGAAGGTGGAGATCGCACATCGTATGGGCTTCCTTATGGTCAAGACCGAGTTATCGAGGCTTTGTCTCAGGCCAATCCCCGCACGATAGTCGTATTGATTTCGGGAAACAGTGTGGCAATGCCGTGGATAGACCAGGTCCCTGCCATCGTCGAAGGTTGGTATTGCGGTAGTGAAGCCGGTAACGCATTGGCTTCTATATTGGTGGGCGATGTCAATCCTTCTGGAAAACTCCCGTTCAGTATGTATGCCAAATTGGAAGATTATCATGCTCATTCATTCAATGATTCGATTGTTTATCCGGGGTTGAATCACCAACAAATTTATAAAGACGATATTTTTGTAGGCTATCGTTGGAGCGATCTTCACAAGAAAATACGACCGATGTTCAGTTTCGGTCACGGATTGAGCTACACGACATTTGAATATGGTAAAGCCGAGATCGATAAGAAAGTCGTGCAACAAGGTGAAAGCCTCCGGGTTCGTATCCCTGTAACCAATACAGGCAATAGATCTGGGGCTGAAATCGTTCAGTTGTATGTGAGTGATTTGAAATCGAGTTTGCCCCGTCCGAAGAAAGAATTGAAAGGATTTAAGAAAGTTGATTTACAACCGGGAGAAAGTCAAATCGTAGAGTTTGAGATAGACGAGTCGAAGTTCTCTTATTTCGATGATAAGAAACATGCCTGGGTTGCGGAACCCGGGAAGTTCGAAATATTGATAGGAGCCTCTTCGAGTGATATAAGATCGAAGGTCGCGTTTGAGTTGGAATAATTAATCTGTGTAAAACAAAGCACTCTCGACAAATTTGTCGAGAGTGCTTTGTTTTACTTATTATAGCCCAAGTGGGATATTATCCGAATTTGCTAATTTTTCGTAACCGTTCTTCATCTATAATTTGTATGCGTCGGCCATCGACTGTTATGATTTTTTCGTTTGTAAAACTCGATAGGGTGCGTATGGCGTTAGATGTGGTCATGTTCGATAAGTTAGCTAAATCTTCACGAGCCATATAGATGTTGAGTGTAAGTCCATCTTCTTCGACACCGTAATTTTCTTTAAGTACCAATAAGGATTCGGCTAATCGTCCTCGAATATGTTTTTGTGTGAGATTGACTGTGCGGGCATCCGAAATGCCTAAATCGTTGGATAGTTCTTTAATGAAAAACCAAGCCAAGCCGTTATTTTTGCGAATATGTTCTTCTACTAACGGCATGGGCAAGAATCCCACAATAGAATTTTCAATGGCTGCTGCTGCCGTTACATAAGGTTCGCGAGAGAAATATGCCCGATAGCCGAAATATTGAACCGGTCGAATTAATCGAATAATTTGGCTCCTGCCACCAACGCCGTCTTTGTAAATTTTTACTTTACCTTTTAATAAGCACATTAGTTGTGCGGGATCTTCTCCCTCACTGTAAATAATTTCATTCTTTTTGAAATTCTGAATTTTAAAGTTTTCGGCGATAATGCGTTTTTCCTCATTTTCAAGTAGAGCCCAAAAATCAGACATTTCTTGTTGTAGTATGGATTCTAATGTGCTTTTTTTAACCATTTGCCTTATAACTATGTTTTACAGCACAAAAATATATAAAAAATTGATACATTGTTCCTTAAAAGAGGAAAAACTATAATATTTAATAGTAAATCGGGATTTATATCAATAAAAAATAAGGAGCGTAAATGATTTTTTCGCTCCTTATTTGTATAAAGAAAAAGTGTCCTTATAGGCTGTTATTTATAAGATATCGTTCGGCATCCATTGCCGCTTTACAACCCGATGCCGCCGCAGTGATAGCCTGTCTATACCGGGGATCTGCGACATCTCCGGCAGCGAATACACCTTCTATGTTAGTTTCGGTTGTGTGAGGTGCAGTAACTATATATCCGTTTTCATCGAGGGTAATGGAATGTTTGAATATATCTGTATTGGGTTTGTGTCCAATGGCAAGGAAAAATCCATCTATGGGTAAATCGTAACGCTCTTCATGCGCTGTGTCTTTGCCTTTAACCAAATGTACTCCTTCCACTCCGTTTTCTCCGAACAATCCTTCGGCTTGAGTTTCAAATAAGATTTCTATATTAGGATTTTCATTGACACGGCGTTGCATGATATTGGAGGCTCTTAGAAAGTTTTTTCTGACGATTAAGTAAACCTTAGAGGCTAAGTGGGAAAGGTATTCTGCTTCTTCGCAAGCCGTATCGCCTCCACCTACTACCGCGACTATTTTTTTTCGGTAGAAAAATCCATCGCAAGTAGCGCAGGCCGACACTCCCATACCTGCATATTTAACCTCATCTGGGAGTCCTAAATATTTGGCCGAAGCACCAGTAGAAATGATTAAGGCATCGGCTTCTATAATTTTTTCACCGTCTATGGTTATACGATATGGCTTTTGAGAAAAATCGACAGCTGTGGCAATCCCTCGGCGAATGTTTGCCCCGAATCGTTCGGCTTGTTTTTTCAAATCTTCCATCATATCGAATCCTGATATACCTTCGGGGTATCCCGGGAAATTTTCTACATCGCTGGTCGTTGTTAGTTGTCCGCCCGGTTGCATGCCTTCATATAGAACCGGTGATAGGTTTGCTCGTGAAGCATAAATAGCTGCCGTATAACCGGCCGGTCCTGAGCCTATAATTAGACAACGTATGCGTTCGTTTTGTTCCATAATTTCTATTTATTTGTGTTATTAGCGTAAATCGATAAGTTCTGCTTTTGGATATTGCTTTTTGTTAAAAACAAATGTCGAGTCTGGAAAGTTTTGGTCGGTAGCATATTTTGATAGGTTGATTATGCTATATGTCCGATCGCTATAATAGAGCTTAAAAGAGCTTGGATTCCATGTAGTTGTGTTGATAATAATTATAATGTGGTCTATATTTGTTCCTTTCTTCTTTGGTGTAAGTTCTGCTATACTTTCTTTGGAACTTTTTGACTTTAATGTTTTGATGTAGAAGTCTTTTTTGTAGTTATTGATGAGTATGTAGGGATTGACTGTTGCGATTTCTTCGGTCGTTGGTTCGGTTAGGTTTACTTCCTCTGTTGCCTTTACGTATGCCCATTGTTGCAAACCATCGTACCATACAGTCATAGATGTTGTATTCCAGTAAAATTTGTTCCCAGATAGTTTTATAGTTCCGTTTTGTTTTTCTACGGGTTCGTTCAGTGTATTAAAAACGGTCAGTGTAAAAGTAGCCGATATACCGTTCGATTGTTGGAATTTACCAACGACTTTATCTAATGCCTGTGTACCGTTTTGTGCATGTAGAGGTTCCATGCTCAATAGTAGAAAAAGTACAGAGCAGCATAGTAGAATGCGATTTGTTTTCATTTCATTAATTCTAATTTGTTTTCGAGAGCCATAATATCCACAATCAGTACTTGTCGAGGTTTACCCCCTTCGCTTGGGCCTACGATACCGGCAGCTTCCAGTTGATCCATCAGTCGTCCCGCTCTATTGTATCCGATGGAGTAGCGTCTTTGTAAAAACGATGTGGAGGCCTGCCCTGAAACGACGATCATTTTAGCGGCTTCCTCGAATAGGGGGTCTCGGTTGATTACATCGTTTCCATTGCTCCCTGCGTCACTGTCGGGATTTTTATATTCTGGAAGTTCATATGGTTCGGGGTATCCTTGTTGTTTGCTGATATACTCACAAATTCGTTTTACTTCGGGAGTATCGATAAACGCACATTGAATACGTTTCAAATCACCTCCTTCGGTAAATAACATATCACCTCGTCCGATGAGCTGGTTTGCTCCGGGAGCATCGAGTATAGTCCGTGAATCGACCATTTGCATGACTCTGAAAGCGATACGTGCCGGGAAATTTGCCTTAATGTTACCGGTGATAACGGTCGTTGAAGGACGTTGTGTAGCTATGATCATGTGAATACCGACAGCTCTCGCTTTTTGTGCTATTCGAGCGATGGGCATTTCGACGTCTCTGCCTGCCATCATAATTAAATCAGCGAACTCATCGATAATCACCACGATATAGGGCATGAATTTGTGTCCGTTATTCGGATTCAGTTTTCTATGGATAAACTCTTCGTTATACTCTTTGATTGTTCTCACATTTGCTTTGGCGAGTAGGGCATATCGATTATCCATTTCGATACAGAGAGAATTTAAAGTGGCGATAACCTTGTCGCTGTCGGTAATTACGGACTTTTCTGCGTCGGGTAATTTAGCCATAAAATGTCTTTCTATAACCGAATAGATACTGAATTCGACCATTTTGGGATCGACTAATACGAATTTTAATTGAGCCGGGTGTTTTTTATAAAGTAAAGATGTGATAATGGCATTCAGCCCGACGGATTTTCCTTGTCCGGTAGCACCAGCCACCAATATGTGAGGCATTTTACAAAGATCTGCTATGCAGACTTCGTTCGTAATACTTTTTCCTAATGCAAGGGGAAGTTCATATTTACATTCTTGAAATTTTTTGGAAGCTAAAACAGAATACATGGAGACCATTTTAGGGTCTTTGTTTGGTACTTCGATACCAACGGTTCCTTTGCCGGGAATAGGGGCTATAATGCGAATCCCTAACGCCGATAGGCTGAGGGCAATATCGTTTTCCAAACTTTTTATCCGGGCTATTCTTACTCCGGGTGCTGGTTTTATTTCATAAAGAGTAACGGTAGGACCCACAGTCGCCGTAATGGAACTGATTTCTATATTGTAATTTTTGAGGGTTTCGGTGATCAGTTTTTTGTTGGCGGACTGTTCTTCCATGTTGATCTCCACCTCGCTGTTTTCCCGTTTGTCCAGTAAATCGAATGTCGGTCTTTTATAATGCGAGAGGTCTTTCGTAGGATCATAATCTTCCATAGGAGCTTGTGTGGCTAATACTTCGGTCTCAGCCGTCTCGATGACAAAGTCGGGGTCACCGGTCTCGATGGTAACTCGTTTAGTCTCCTCTTCGATAGGAAGAATATTTTCTTGTATATCTTCGAGTGTAGGGATTTCTTCGGTAGGGTCATCGGGATATTCGGGCAATGTATTTACAATATCGTTTTCCGATGAGGGTATGTTTTCAGTATTTTGGGTTTCGTTAGATTCCGTTTCCTTATTGTCATTTTCGTTATCTGTTTCTGGGTTATCCGTCCTGTTTTTTATTGCTTGGATCGCCTTCCCTGTGAGGTCGACGGACGATACTCGTCGAATATATTCAATGGTTTTATAACTTAGATGGACGAGCAATATGATAACGAGAGCTATAATGAACAGAGCCGTTCCCCATGGTCCTATCCATGCATTGAGCCATAAAGTCGCATAATACCCGTGATATCCCCCTAAATATAGGAAGGTGTTGTTATAACTGTGCATGAAAATGAATCCGAAAAAGAGAGACAAAACTATTATCGACAAGGCACAGCTAATCGTAAATCGTATCATTCGAGTATGGGCGACTTTCATGAATCGACGGCCTACGACATATAACCATAGAGAAACGATGAAAGCAGATATACCCATCCAACGATTTATCATGAGGTTGGATAAGTATGCCCCGAATGCACCCGTCCAATTTTGAATCTCGTTTCCAATGGAAGAAAGTTCTCCTACCGATAGATTCTCAACTTTACTTTGGTCGATGCTTCCTGTAAAAAAGAATGAGATGAAAGAGATAGTCAAATAGAGGGAGAATATGACTAAAATGACACCTAAAATGAAATTTACACGTTCATTTTTAAATATGTTTTTACGTATTTCTCTTTCATTCTGAGATGTATTGTTTCCCTCTTCGGGTTGGGCTTGTTTTATTTTATTTTCTTCTAAGTCTGTTGTAGGCATATTATGAGAATACTTCGCTTTGGATTTTAGATTAGATACAAATGTACAAAAAATACTTATTCTCAACAATATTATGAGTTTTTCCAAAAGTAAGATGTGAATAAAATGAGGACTGTAAACAGTTCAAGCCGGCCGATGAGCATGATGATTGACAAAGTCCATTTTCCTAAATCGGGGATAAAAGCATAGTTACCTGCCGGACCGGTTGAACCGGCCCCGGGACCGATATTGCTGAGGCAGGAAAGTGTCGAACCGAATGCTTCTTCCATAGACAACCCCAATGCCGATAGGATAATAGACCCTGCTATAAGTACCATGACATATACTAAGATAAATGCTAATATTTTGGATACTATTTCGTGAGATATGGCTTTCCCATTTACGCGTACAGGTAATATAGCATTGGGGTGTATGACTCTGTAAAGTTCATTTTTTGTATTTTTGGCGAGGACCACCAGCCTGTCTATTTTTGCTCCTCCACAAGTGGAGCCGGCACAAGCTCCGAAGAACATGAGTAGTAAAAATATAGTTGTAAAAAATGGACCCCAAGCGACATAGTCATCTCCGGTGTATCCGGTTGACGTAACAATTGTTACAACCAAGAATAGCGATCTTCGAAAAGTATCTTCAAAGGCTCCGTTTTGGTCGGTTATGTATAGTCCTGTAATAACTAATAAAGTGGCGCCTAATACAATTGCCGTGTACCATTTGGTTTCTTCATTGTGTAATAGTTTTTTGAAATCTCCGGTTACGGCTCTATACACCAAAGCAAAATTTATACCTGCGATAAATGTGAATATAGTCATGACATATTCTGTGTAAGAGGAGTTCCAAAAATTTATACCGGCTTGTTTGGTTGAAAATCCACCTGTTGCCATAACGCAAAATGCTTGACAGATAGCATCGAAAAGATTCATGGGACCCAACCACAATAGGAGACAAAGGATAATGGTGAGTATGATATATACACTCCATAATTTTTTTGCTGTTTCTCCGATTTTAGGTTTCAATTTTTCGGTTGTTATGCCGGTTACTTCGGAATTAAATAAAAGTAATCCACCCTGATGGTTGAGCATGGGCAGTATGGCGATTGTTAACAAGATGATACCCATTCCTCCGATAAAATGCATGAAACTGCGCCAAAAGAGAATACCATGTGGAAGAACGTCTACGTTTTCTATAATGGAAGCTCCTGTCGTTGTTAGGCCGGATACTGTTTCGAAAATAGCATCTGTAATACTCAAATGATTGGGCATTAAGCAAAATGGGAGCATCCCGAAAGCCGAGAAGAAAAGCCATATAGAAGTTACCAGTAAATAACTTTCACGCTTTCCTACGTCGTTACGGGAATTTCTAAAAATGTAGAATAATATACCACCTACGATTGCAGTTATTGAGGCCGATTTAATAAAGGCCGGCGCATCTCCTTCTCCATAAATAAGAGCTACGACAAACGGAACGAGCATGAATATAGATTCCATGCATAGTAATATTCCGATGAATTTCAGTATGACATGAAAGTTAATTTTGGGCATGATATTCCTAATTGAAAAGCTTCTCTATTTTATGTAATGCTGTGTCGAGACAGAAAATAACGACGTGATCATTCGGTTGTATCCATGTGTTTCCGGTTACGACCATGCCGTGTCCATTACGAACCAATCCACCGATTGTTAAATCGGACGGGAATTTTAGGTCTTTTACTGCGGCTTTGGTAATTTTAGAATTTTCTTTTGCGACCAATTCTACGACTTCGGCATCGGATAATGCGAGGCATTTAGCATTTGAGGAGTCTTCGTCGAGCAACAATTGGAAGATACGGCTGGCTGCTAGTAATTTTTTATTGATGATATTTCCTATATTTAGCCGTTCGGCAGTAGAGATGAACTGGATATTTTCGACTTCTGCAATAGTCTTTTTTACCCCTAATTCTTTGGCGGTTAAACAGGCTAATATATTTGTCTCGGAACTATCGGTTAATGCTATAAATGCATCCATGTCACGGATTCCTTCTTCTTTCAAAAGATCCACATTGCGTCCGTCTCCTTGAATAATGATTATATCGTTCATGTATTCGGCTAATTTATAACTCTTTTGCTTGTCGCATTCGATGAGTTTTATTGCCATATTATCAGGCGCGTAACTCGATATGCGTATAGCGATACGGCTGCCTCCCATGATCATTATTTTGTGAATTTCTGCTTCTGTTTCACCTGAGAGTTTTTGAATTTCTTGTATATGATTAGGAGTCGTGGTAAAGTATGCGATGTCTCCTATTTTTATTTCGTCGTTTCCTCTTGGAATAATAGTTTCATGTATACGTTTGATGGCCGCGATGTGAAATTGGCTTTCGGCTGTTGTAAGTTCATAGAGTTTTTTATTCAGAATTTTAGCGTTGTCGTGTAATTTTACACTTAGTACGATTAATTCTCCATTACAAAGTTCAAACCAGTTGCGTGTCCATGTGTGTTTTAATGCGGTTATTACTTCTTCTGCGGCCAGTTTTTCGGGATATATCAGTTCATTTACTCCCAGATTTTCAAAGAAGGCTTTATTTTCAGGTAAAAGGTATTCGTAGTTGTCTACTCTTGCCAGAGTTTTTTTTGCGCCTAGTTTCGATGCCATTGTACATGCCATGATATTACGAGACTCGAAGGGCATGACAGCAATAAATAAATCGGCTTTATATACTTGGGCTTGTTTTAATGTTTGGAATGCAGTAGGGTTCCCGATGACAGTCATTAAATTATAATTGGCATCGAGTTCTCGTAGTTTCTCTTCATCATTGTCGATTAGAATAATATCCTGTTCTTCTCGGGATAACAGTTTTGCTAAATGTGTTCCAACCTCTCCGGCTCCAGCAATGATTATTTTCATAATTATTAGTTCTCTTTTATTTCTATGATTTACCAATTACCAATAATTACCGAGTAAATATTTTCTTCATCTATACCACATAGTTGGTGTAGTTCTTTAACTGTCCCCTGTGCTATGAATTTATCGGGGATTCCTATTCGTTTTATATGGGGTGTATATCCATTGTCGGACATGAATTCTAATACAGCATTTCCGAAACCTCCTGTTATGCATCCATCTTCTACGGTTATGATTCGTTTGTATTTTTGGGCTACTTCGTGAAGAATTTCTTCGTCAATGGGTTTGACAAAAATCATATCGTAGAGAGCTGCTTTTACACCTGTCTTTCGGGCCCGCTCTACGGCTTGTCGTGCCGCGACACCCGCAGTCCCGATACTCAGTACGGCTATCTCATTTCCGTCATAGAGCTTGCGACCTTTCCCGATAGGAATTTCGTGCATAGGGCATTCCCAATCGACATGACTTCCGCAACCGCGAGGATAGCGAATGGCAAACGGCCCACGGTCGGATAGTTGTGCTGTGTACATGAGATGTCGCAGATAATGTTCGTCCATAGGTGCAGCAATAGTCATATTGGGTATGCAACGCAAATAGCACATATCGAATGCACCGTGATGGGTAACCCCGTCTTCTCCCACGAGTCCAGCGCGGTCGATACAAAATGTTACCGGTAAGTTTTGTATGGCGACATCGTGAATGACTTCGTCGAATCCTCTTTGGAGAAAAGTCGAATAGATACTGCAAAATGGTTGTAATCCTTCTTTGGCCAAACCAGCGGCAAAGGTGACGGCATGTTCTTCGGAGATACCGACATCAAAAGACCTTTCGGGAAATTTCTCCATCATGAAACATGTAGAACTTCCCGTTGGCATTGCAGGTGTGATAACTGTTATTTTATCGTTTTTTTTAGCCAATTCGACAAGCGTGAGTCCGAATACATCTTGAAATTTGGGAGGTTTTTGCTCTTCTGTTACGGTAATTCTATCGCCCGTTTCTGGATTAAAACAGCCCGGAGCGTGCCAAATAGTCGGTTCTTTTTCGGCCGGAGCATATCCTTTCCCTTTGATCGTACGTAGGTGAAGTATTTTCGGACCGGTCATATCTTTTATATCGTTGAGTTTATTGACGATATTAACCACATTGTGCCCGTCTATGGGACCGAAATATCGTATATTTAAACCTTCGAAAATGTTTTGTTGCTTGGTTAGCAAAGCTTTTAGGCTATTGTTGAAACGTAAAATGGCCCCCCTGTGTTCATCGTCTATCAGATTTAGCTTACGTAGGGTACGATAAGCATCGTATCTGAGTTTATTATAGCTTTTCGATGTAGTGATGTTTACTAGATATTCGTTTAGCCCTCCGACATTATGGTCGATTGCCATATCGTTGTCGTTCAGTATGATGAGCAAGTTATTGGGACTGATGGATGCGTTATTCAATCCTTCGAAAGCTAATCCTCCGGCAATGGATGCATCTCCGATGACAGCAATGACTTTTCTTTCTTTTTGTTCGTGTTTCAGTTGTGTAGCAATGGCCATGCCTAATGCTGCTGATATGGAATTAGATGCATGCCCGGCAATGAAAGCGTCGTATTCGCTTTCGGCTGGGTTTGGAAATCCACTCAATCCGTTGAGTTTACGACAAGTATAAAACCTGTCTCGTCTTTCAGTTAAAATCTTATGCCCGTAGGCTTGATGTCCCACGTCCCAAACTATGCGGTCGTATGGAGTGTCGAATACATAGTGTAAGGCCACGGTCAATTCCACGGCTCCCATGCTAGACCCAAAATGTCCCGGATTATGGGCGAGAGTATTGATAATGAAATGCCTGATTTCGTCACACACTTGGGGTAGCTCGCTAACCTGTAATTTTCGTAAATCGGCGGGTGTGTTTATTTGTTTCAGTAGTTCTGTATTGTCGGGGTTCATTTTTAGTCTCTTTTACGTAAATACAATGGTACTATTTACCTTTACTCTCTTGCTTCCATCGTTTGTAGAGTGGAACGAATACAATGATTCCCGAAGCAATGATAGCGAACAGAGCTTGCCCGTCGATGCCTCTTCCCCTAATTAGAAGAACGCATAAGAATACCCATAATAAGGCTATGCATGAAATACGGAACGTATTATATTTTCTCATGTTAATCCATAGGTTTGTTAGTGCGCTTATATATACGCCTAAGTTAACCTACAAATATAAATATTCTTTTGCAATCCATGAAAATATTGTATCAATTTCATTTTATAAAGTTGGGGAGTCAGGGCGTGTGTGAAATGAAAAAGGCTTGCGTTAAGCAAGCCTTTTTCATGATTTTGAGCTATTCTATGTTTTTTCTCACTTGGGTGAGGTATTCTTTCATTTTTATAGAATCTTTACGCTCGATAATATCGAGGAGAGACGATAACTGCTTCTGTATTCCCCGCACTTGATCGGGGGTATTGGGATTGAAAAGAATTTCGGTTAGCAGGTAGTCGTCTTCCGAAAGTAGCCCTCTTGCTATGTCCATATGTTTTTTGAATGTCGTGCCGGGAGCCTCTTGATGTTTCATAATCGAGGCGAACACCAGCGTCGAAGTGAATGGAACCGAGAGCGAATAAGCTATGGTTTCGTCATGCTCTTTAAAACTGTATTCGAATATATTCAATCTCAGTCGCTGGTAAATATCCTTGAAAAAGATTTTGCCCATGTGGTCGCCTTCGGTAATGATGATTGTATTTTGTGTACTTAGGTCGCTCAAATTAGCGAATGTTGGTCCGAACATAGGGTGTGTCGATACGAATGGGTGTCGGGCTTGGGCATAAAATTCGGGTAATCCGGTCTTGACCGAAGCAATATCCGATAGGATTGTGTGAGCCGGTAAATAGGGGAGAACGGTTTGAAACGCTTCTATCGTATATTTTACGGTTGCCGCATTGATGACTAAGTCGGGCGTAAAATCTTGTATTTCTTCTGGCCGGGTCATTCGCAAAGTATTGAATGCGAATCTCAGTCGATGAGGGTCTATGTCGTATAGGGCGATTTCATGGTCGAAACTGAGTACATCGGCAAAGAAAGAGCCCATTTTTCCGGCTCCGAGAATTACTATTTTCATCGTTTTTATTTATTAATAATATTCATTTGTTGATGTACCGATTCTTCGTGAATGGCTTGCATCACTTCTTTCATGAATTCTCCGCTCATTCCCAACTCAACAGCTTGTGCCATGCGTTTTTGTAGGATTTCGTCATAGCGGTTAGTTTGCAGCACGGGCATACTATGCTCTTTTTTATATTGCCCGATTTCTCTGGATATGCGCATGCGTTTGGCTAACAGTTCGAGCAGTTGATTGTCGAGGTTGTCTATTTGGTGACGTAGTTCCGATAGGTTTTCTGTCGTCTGTGTGGTCTCTCGTATTACCAACATGTTGAGTATATAGTCCAGAGCGTCGGGGGTCACTTGCTGATTTTTATCGCTCCATGCACAATCGGGGTCGCAATGGGATTCAACGATTAGTCCGTCGAATCCTAGATCCATCGCCTGTTGGCTCAATGGAGCTACAAGTTCGCGTTTACCGCCGATGTGGCTAGGGTCGCAAAAAATAGGAAGATTGGGGAGACGGCGACGTAGTTCGATGGGAATGTGCCATTGAGGCATATTGCGGTACAACTGTTTGTCGTAGCTGCTAAACCCCCGGTGTATGACTGCCAGTCGGTGGAGACCAGCGTTATAAATGCGTTCGACGGCTCCTATCCATAGTTCTAGGTCGGGATTTACCGGATTCTTGATGAGTACCGGAATGTCTACACCTTTCAGCGCGTTGGCTATTTCTTGAACCGCAAAAGGATTGGCGGTCGTGCGTGCTCCGATCCATAAAATGTCGATACCATGTTTTAATGCTTCGAATACGTGCCGTTCAGTGGCAACCTCTGTTGCCGTGTACATACCGGTTTCTTCTTTGACACGTTTTAACCAAGCAAGGCCTTCTACTCCGACACCTTCGAATCCACCCGGTTTGGTACGAGGCTTCCATATACCTGCACGAAATATTTTAATGCCGCGCTCGGCGAGGCTTTTCGCTGTGGTCATTACTTGCTCTTCGGTTTCGGCGCTACATGGGCCGGCTATGATAATAGGGCGTTTAGAGTCTATTCCGGGAAGTAAAATCGATTGTAAATCTTCCATAATGGTATTGTTATTTATTTGATTTGATTTTTTCTATACGGTGTAACGCTTCTTGCATCTTTTTTTCGGGGGCGCAAAGCGAAATGCGAATATATCTGTTCCCTCGACTTCCGAAAATGAATCCCGGAGTAATGAAGACGTGCGCGTTGTATAATATTTCGTCGGCTAACGATTCGGCATCTGTTGCACTATCGGGAATTTTTCCCCATACGAACAATCCTGCTTGTGAAGGATCATAACTGCAACCGAGAGCTTTCATGATTTTTTCTGCGATATCACGTCGGTTACGGTACTCTTCGTTTAATTGGTCATACCACTCTTGACCGCATGACAATGCTTTTGTCGCAGCCATTTGTAGCGGGCGGAACATTCCTGAATCGATATTACTTTTCACTTTCAAAATCCATTCGATAAATTGAGGGTTGGAAGCAAGCATACCGATTCGCCAACCGGACATGTTGTGAGATTTGCTTAAAGAATTCATTTCGATACAAATGTCCTTAGACCCGGGGACAGCTAGTATACTCATCGGATTGTCGTTGAGAATGAAACTGTACGGGTTGTCGTTCACGATGATTATGTTGTGACGCTTCCCGAAATCCACCAGCTTGGTAAACAATTCCATAGATGCTTTGGCTCCCGTAGGCATATTGGGATAGTTGACCCACATTAACTTTATACGATCGAGCGGTAACGACTCTAATTGCTTGAAGTCGGGTTGCCAATGGTTATTTTCGTCGAGGTCGTAGGTGAAAATTTCAGCTTCGGCCAGTCGGCTGACGGAACTGTATGTGGGGTATCCCGGGTTGGGAACCAATACCCCGTCTCCGGCATTGAGAAATGCCAGACTGATGTGCAATATACCCTCTTTGGACCCTATAAGGGGTTGTATTTCTTTTTGAGGATCGAGTGTTACATTGTACCATCTGTTATACCAATCGGCGAAGGCTCGGCGTAGTTCGGGTATGCCTATGTAAGGTTGGTATCCGTGAACATCAGACTTCCGGCTCTCCGTACACAGGGTTTCAATCGTTTCGGGGTGGGGCGGCCTGTCAGGCCCGCCTATGCCCAGACTGATAATATCCAAACCGCGGGCATTTAGTTCGGCTATTTCTTTCAACTTTTTTGAGAAGTAGTATTCGCTTATGTTATTTACCCGATTAGCGGGTCTGATATTAAAGGGGTTGATTGAATTCTGCATATTCTCCGAGTATTTTAAAGTCTTTTGTTAGAGGTCTTATTGCTTCGAGGGATTGTTTGTATCGAGTAAAATTATCGAATGTAAGGTCTATATAAAATCGGTATTCCCATTCTTTCCCGATAATGGGCATGGATTGTATTTTGGATAAGTTGATGTCATAGAAAGAAAGTATGGTGAGTACTTTTGATAAACTGCCTTGTGTATGTGGTAAACTGAAAACAAGTGAAGCTTTGTTTATGCGTTTGCCTGCTATTAAAATTTCACGGTGAAAAGGATCGGCAAGAATTAGAAAACGAGTGAAATTTCGTTTGTTGGTTTCGATACCTTCTGCCAAGATATTCATGTTGTAAATTTCGGCAGCCAGTTTGCCGCAAATGGCGGCATGGCCCGAAAGATGACGGTGTGAAATTTCTTGGGCACTACCGGCCGTATCGTCTTTTTCTACGACTTTCATTTTAGGGTGAGCTTGTAAAAAATCACCGCATTGCATTAATGCCATGGGGTGAGAGTTCACTTCGAGGATATCGTCCATAGTTTCTCCCGGTAGTGCGGCCAGTACGTGAGAAATACGTAATTTATATTCTCCTATGATACTTAATTCACTTTTTCGTAATAGTTCGTGATTCTGTAAAATGCTGCCTGCAATGGTGTTTTCAATGGCAATGATACCCAATAAAGAACGGTCGTTATTCATGCGGTTGAACATTTCGGGAAATGTCGAGCAGGGAACCGTTTCTATTTCTTCTTCCCCGAAATAAGATCGGGCGGCGGCCTCGTGGTAGCAACCGGCTATGCCTTGTATGGTGACTTTTTTATTCATAAGCAAGATAAATAAAAAATCCCGTTCGTATTGAACGGGATTTTATCATAAGTTTCTTAATTGTTTTCTATTTCTTTTTTTTGCATAAAACCCCGTTTCTATTTTTCTCCAAAATAAAAATAAAAGTAAAAGTAATATGCAAAATCAAAATTCTTCATTGCCTGTCAAATATGAGTTTGATGTTGCAAATGTAATGAAATCATTTTTGAATCCAAACAAATAGTTATATATTTTTGAATAAAACGAGATTTTTTTTATCGCATCGTTTTGTATATGGTATTTGAAACTTGCTTTGTATGTGACGAATAGGAGAAAATTTTGCATAACGGCGATGTCTACGGATTTTTTCACTATCTTTGTCGTGAATGTAAAGGTAAGTTGAGCCGGGCATGACTAAATAAATTGGTTTCCATCTTCGGTTATACTATCTTTGAAGTACAAATAATTATGTATTTATGGAAACTTCGGAATTAACACTTTTTTCTGCAATGTGTGAGTCTTTTTGTACGGCAGTGGAGAAGGCTCGTGCAGAGGCGATGTCCTTGACCGATATGTATGTGCAGGTGAAATACGATGAACAGTTGTTTTCGGTATTTGATGATACTGAAAGTATATTGGTGCAATCGGTAATTGATGGATTGGACGAGTGGCGAGATTCCAGTGGAGAACGTTCGGATGCTGCGATAATTGCTTTTCTGAGGAAGGTGTTGAGTCATGAAGATGTGAATCATGCTTTACATTCGCTGGATATTATACCCCCTTTTTCTGTCGTGTTGGTAGATAATGAGATGGAGCCCGTTGCCGATTTGGTTACATTGGACGATGAGAATATCTATTTGCACGATGATTTTTGGGAAAAAATGGATAAAGAGCTTGACGATTTTTTTGAACAATTGATGTCCGATACGAAATAAGGTGGGGTATTGGGGTTCAAAGGAGGCTGCTCTTGCGGAGTGGAAAGTCTTTTCACGATATAGGTAGAAAGAAAAAAATTAATAATAATTTGATTATCGAAAGATAAGCACTAATTTTGCGCTCTCAAATTTGCACGCTTTTTGTGGAAAGTTGAGAATAAATTTGTGAGTCTAATTTAATAAAATCATAAGAATGAACGTTTCGCATCAAAACACTGACAACCTGAATGCCGTGATTTCGATTGAAATTTCAAAGGCTGACTATCAGGAAAAAGTAGACAAATCTCTTCGTGCTTATGGGCAAAAAGCGAATATTCCCGGATTCAGAAAAGGGAAAGTTCCTTTTAGTATGCTCATGAAGATGTTTGGAAAATCGGTTCGAGTTGAAGAAATTAATCGTTTGGTTTCCGAGTCTCTGTACAATTATATTCGTGATAATAAGCTCAATATCTTGGGCGAGCCGATGACCGCAGAAGATATGACTGTCGATTTGGATACACAAGACGATTTCACGTTCCGTTTTGATGTGGCATTAGCCCCCGAATTGAATGTAAAGGTCGATAAAAAAATAAAAGTACCTTACTATACGATTACTGTCGATGATGACATGGTAAAACGTCAGAATGAATCCTTTTTGTCACGTTTTGGTAAACAGATTTCGGTAGATGAGTCTACCGATGAAAGAGACCTTATCAAAGGTTCGATGGTAGAAATGGTAAAAAAAGGGACTCCGGTAGAAGGGGGGATTACGGTCGAAAGCACCATCGTTTCTCCTGCATACTTCAAGAATGACAAGGAAAAAGCTAAGTTTGCCGGCGTGAAGAAGGGTGACAAAGTGATGTTCAATCCTTCGAAAAGTTGTGATGCTTCGGTCGCAGAACTGGCCTCTATGTTGAATATCGATAAGGAAAAAGCTGCCAATGTGACATCGAATTTCGAGATGACAGTGACAGATATCACACATTTGCAACCTGCCGAATTGAATCAAGAATTATTTGACAATGTATTCGGTAAAGATGTTGTAAAAACAGAAGAGGAATATTTTGCTAAACTTCGTGAAATGATAGCGCATCAATTGGTTCCTGAAAGCGATTATAAATTTTCGATTGATGCACGTGCTGCGATAGAAAAGGCAGTAGGTGAGTTTGATTTGCCCGATGCATTTTTGAAACGTTGGTTGTTGGCTACCGATAAAAATCGTAAAGCTGAAAATATCGATGAGGATTTTGCGAAGATGGTTCCCGATTTGAAATGGCAGTTGATTAAAGAACAAATCGTAAAACAATTCGATATTCATGTCGATGATGCCGATTTGTTGGCTTTGGCAAAACGGGTAGCGGCAAGTCAGTTCGCACAATATGGTATGACAGGTGTTCCCGATGATGTTCTCGAACGTTATGCTAAGGAAATGTTATCAAGCAAAGAGTCTCGTTCGCGTCTTATTGACCAAGCTACGGAGCAGAAGATTCAAACTGCCATTAAGGAGTCTGTAACGCTTACGGCCAAAGAAGTGACGATGGATAAATTCCAGAAAATGTTTGAAGTTGCCGAGTAATAAAATCGATATAATTATCGATAGCCCCGAGACGTAATGGCTTCGGGGCTTTTCATTGTTTGAAATCTTCCAATATAGTTAATTGATGCTTGTAGTTCGGTTGATGTATTATTTTTTGTGAAGATATTGGCAAAAAAGACCGGGCTGCAGAATTTTATTTGGGGTATAATTGTTTTTATTTATATCTTTGACTAAAAATAGGGATTAAAAAAACAATCTAAAAACGATATAATTATGACTAATGATTTTAGAAAATATGCGGTAAAACATTTGGGTATGAATGGACTTGCCCTTGATCAATATGCGCAGTTTACCAGTAGCTATCTTTCCCCTTCTATTATGGAGGAGCGCCAACTGAATGTAACCCAGATGGACGTGTTTTCGCGTTTAATGATGGACCGTATAATCTTTTTGGGAACTCCTATCGATGATTATACATCGAATGTTATAGAAGCACAGTTGCTTTATCTCGATTCTGCCGACCCGGGTAAAGATATATCTATTTATTTCAATACTCCCGGAGGGTCGGTATATGCCGGGTTGGGTATCTACGATACCATGCAGTTCATAAGCAGTGATATTTCTACGATCTGTACAGGTATGGCCGCCTCGATGGGCGCTGTATTGTTGGTTGCAGGGACAAAGGGAAAACGTTTTGCTTTGAAACATTCCCGGGTTATGATACATCAACCGATGGGAGGCGCACAAGGTCAGGCTTCGGATATAGAGATTACGGCAAGGGAGATACAGAAACTTAAAAAAGAACTCTATACCATTATAGCCGATCATTCGGGAAACTCGTATGAGCGTGTGGAGAAAGATTCCGATCGTGATTATTGGATGACTGCTCTTGAAGCCAAAGAATACGGTATGATTGACGACGTATTGGTAAAATCTATGAAATAATATTCTAGGAATGGCTAAGGGCGAAAAGTGTAGTTTTTGCGGAAGAGGAGAAAATGAGGTAAGATTATTAATGCCGGGGCGGGACGGTTGTATTTGCGACGAGTGTGCCGAGCAAGCCTATCTCCTTTCCGAAGAATATTTGCATAAAAAGAAAAAAGCGAGTTCCAAATGGACCGTATCCCGAGAGGATTTACCTAAACCGGAAGAGATAAAAACATTTCTCGATCAGTATGTTATCGGGCAGGACGATGCTAAACGTTATTTGTCGGTCTCGGTCTATAACCATTATAAACGTGTTTTGCAGGTAGCCGATAATGATGATGTTGAGATTGAGAAATCGAATATTATTATGGTTGGCCCTACTGGAACCGGAAAGACTTTGTTGGCGAAGACGATTGCTCGTTTATTGAAAGTTCCGTTTACGATTGTCGATGCTACTGTCTTGACCGAGGCCGGTTATGTGGGTGAGGATATCGAAAGCATTTTGACCCGTTTGCTGCAAGTTGCCGATTATGATGTCGAGGCGGCTGAGCGAGGTATTGTGTTTATCGACGAGATCGACAAGATTGCTCGTAAAAGCGATAATCCTTCGATTACCCGTGATGTTAGCGGTGAGGGCGTACAGCAAGGTTTGTTGAAATTATTGGAGGGTTCTATCGTAAATGTTCCGCCGCAAGGCGGGCGTAAACACCCCGAGCAGAAAATGATACCGGTGAATACAAAGAATATTTTGTATATTTGTGGTGGGGCTTTCGACGGGATAGAACGCAAAATCGCCATGAGGTTGAACACCCATGTCGTAGGTTATAATGGAGGTGGTAGCAATGGTCGTATAGATCGGGAAAATCTGTTACAGTATATTGCACCCCAAGATTTGAAATCGTTTGGTCTTATTCCTGAAATTATAGGACGATTGCCCATTTTAACCTATTTGCAACCTTTGGACAAGGCCGCGCTACGGAGAATTCTGGTAGAGCCTAAGAATTCGATTATCAAACAATATATCAAACTTTTCGAAATGGACGGAGTGAAACTTTCGTTTGATGAGGATATGCTTGATTATGTTGTCGAAAAGGCCGTAGAGTTCAAGTTGGGAGCCCGAGGGTTGCGCTCTATTGTCGAAACGATTATGATGGATGCTATGTATGAAACGCCTTCTTCGACAAAAAAGAAATTGCATATAACACGTAGCTATGCAGAAAAGAAGTTAGAAAAAGCAAAACTATTGGCAGTATAAGAAAAAACAGCAAGAAAAAATTTGGTAATTAAGAGGAGTTGTTTATAAATTTGTTTGACCGATAAAGGTCGGCGAATATACATAACGAGAAAGAGAGTAACCGTATGGCAAAAGAAGTAAATTTGACTGAGGAACTGAAAAGGAATTTCGGATTCGATACATTTAAGGGAAATCAGGAAGCGATTATCAGAAATTTGCTTGCCGGGAATGATACATTTGTATTGATGCCTACCGGAGGAGGGAAGTCGCTTTGTTATCAATTGCCGTCGTTGATTCTTGACGGTACTGCGATAGTTATTTCGCCTTTGATTGCATTGATGAAGAATCAGGTCGATGCTATGCGGAATTTCAGTGCCGAAGATGGTGTCGCTCATTTCATAAACTCCTCTTTGAACAAAACTGCGATAGACCAAGTAAAAACCGATATTTTATCGGGGAAAACCAAATTGTTATATGTTGCTCCTGAATCCTTGACGAAGGAAGAAAACATTGATTTTCTTAAACAGGTGAATGTGTCGTTTTATGCGGTAGATGAAGCCCATTGTATTTCGGAATGGGGACATGATTTCCGTCCTGAATATCGACGTATCCGACCTATTATTAATGAGATTGGCGTACGTCCTGTAATAGCTCTTACCGCGACTGCGACTCCGAAAGTCCAGCATGATATACAGAAGAATCTGGGCATGTTGGAAGCTACTGTATTTAAGTCGTCGTTTAATCGTCCTAATCTTTATTATGAGGTTCGCCCGAAAACAGCGAATATCGATAAAGACATTATTAAATATATAAAATCGCAGGAGGGTAAATCGGGTATAATCTATTGTTTGAGTCGAAAGAAAGTAGAAGAACTGGCAGAATTGTTACAGGTAAACGGAATTCGTGCGCTGCCATATCATGCCGGAATGGACTCTGCGACTAGGACTCAGAATCAAGATGCATTCTTGTTGGAGAAAATAGATGTTATCGTTGCCACGATAGCCTTTGGTATGGGGATTGATAAGCCCGATGTCAGGTATGTCATACATTACGATATACCCAAAAGTCTGGAAGGCTATTATCAAGAGACGGGACGAGCCGGTCGAGATGGAGGAGAAGGTCAGTGTATAACTTTTTATATCAATAAAGATTTACAGAAACTCGAAAAATTCATGCAGGGAAAACCCATTGCCGAGCAAGAGATTGGTAAACAGCTTTTGTTAGAAACTGCTGCTTATGCCGAATCTTCTCTTTGTCGTCGCAAGATTTTACTGCATTATTTTGGAGAAGAGTATGAGGAAGATAATTGTGGAAATTGTGATAATTGCCTAAATCCTAAAAAGCAAGTGGAAGCAAAAGATCAACTTTGTGCGGTTCTTGAAACTATTATTGCACTGAAAGAAAAATTTAAAGCCGAATATGTGATAGATGTCTTGTTAGGTAAAGAAACGAGCCAAATACTTTCGTATCAACATGAAGATTTAGAGGTGTTTGGAAGCGGACAGGGTGAAGATGAGCGCACGTGGAACGCCGTCATTCGACAAGCATTGATAGCCGGCTACATAGGTAAAGATATTGAGAATTATGGACTATTGAAGGTAACGAAGGCTGGGCATGCGTTTTTGAAGAATCCGGTTTCGTTTAAGATTGTCAAAGATGTCGATTTTGACGAGGTGGAGGAAGAAGTGCCCATGAAAGGTGGAGCTTCTTGTGCGGTCGATCCCGAGTTATATTCTATTTTGAAAGATTTGCGAAAGAAAATCGCTAAACGATTGGAACTTCCTCCGTATGTGATTTTTCAAGACCCTTCATTAGAAGCTATGGCGACAACCTATCCGATTACAATTGAGGAGTTACAAAATATTCCGGGGGTAGGAGCAGGTAAAGCGAAACGTTACGGAGAAGAATTCGTTAAAGTCATCAAAGCTCATGTGGAAGAAAATGAAATTGAGCGTCCCGAAGATTTAAGGGTGCGTACGGTTGCCAATAAGTCGAAATTGAAAGTATCCATTATTCAGGCCATCGACAGGAAAATTGCACTTGATGAATTGGCCGAGTCGAAGGGCCTTGAATTTGGAGAGTTGCTCGATGAGATAGAGGCGATTGTTTATTCGGGAACGAAAATCAATATCGACTATTTCCTGCACGAGATTATGGACGACGAGCATATCGACGATATTTTTGACTACTTCAAGGAGAGTGAAAGCGATAGTCTCGAAGATGCCATTGAGGAGTTTGGTATGGAGTATAGCGAAGAAGAAATTCGTTTGATACGTATCAAGTTCCTTTCAGAGATGGGAAATTAAAAGCCGAGAAATAATAGTAAAAAAGCGACATTCCGATAATCGGTTGTCGCTTTTTTATTTTAGCTTTTGGGGTGATAAATAATTTAAAAATCTTCATGTATAGATAATAGCTTGCCGAAAAATAATTATCTTTGCATGCAATAAAATTCTAATGAACCCCATTATGTCATTTGTTGCAGAAAAAGTGGTGATGGACGGATTAACTTTTGACGATGTTTTGTTAATCCCCGCTTACTCCGAAGTCCTTCCTCGTAATGTCGAGTTGTCGACGCAGTTTTCACGCAATATCCGATTAAATATTCCATTAGTTTCGGCTGCCATGGATACGGTAACCGAGGCGCAATTGGCTATTGCTATCGCTCGTGAAGGAGGAATTGGAGTCATTCATAAAAATATGAGTATCGAGGCTCAGGCCCGTCAAGTTCATGCTGTTAAACGAGCTGAGAATGGAATGATTTATGACCCTGTGACAATCAAGTGTGGGTCGACGGTGCGCGAAGCGTTGTCTATGATGAGTGAATACCATATAGGAGGGATTCCCGTAGTGGACGATAAAAATCTTTTGGTGGGTATTGTAACGAATCGGGACTTGCGTTTTGAACGCGATTTGGAAAGATTGGTAGACGAGGTAATGACCAAAGACAATTTAGTGACGACTTCACAATCCACCGATTTGCAACAGGCTGCGGATATTCTTCAAAGGCACAAGATAGAGAAGCTCCCGGTTGTCGATAAAGACGGCCATTTGGTAGGGTTGGTTACTTATAAGGATATAACGAAAGCCAAAGATAAACCGTTTGCTTGTAAAGATAAATTAGGTCGGCTGCGTGTGGCTGCGGGGGTCGGTGTTACGGCCGATTCGATGACTCGTGTGGATGCGTTGGTAGAAGCCGGAGTCGATGCTGTCGTTATAGATACGGCGCATGGACATTCTAAGGGCGTAATCGGTGTATTGAAAGATATAAAAGCAAAATATCCCGATATCGATGTCGTTGTGGGAAATATTGCGACGGGTGAAGCTGCTAAATTTTTGGTGGAAGCCGGAGCCGACGGAGTGAAAGTAGGTATAGGTCCCGGTTCCATTTGTACGACCCGGGTGATTGCCGGTGTCGGGGTTCCTCAATTATCAGCCGTTTATGACGTGGCGAAAGCATTGAAAGGAACAGGCGTGCCATTGATTGCCGATGGTGGAATTCGTTATTCGGGTGATATTGTAAAAGCATTGGCTGCTGGGGCTTACTCAGTTATGTTGGGCGGTATGCTGGCTGGTGTTGAAGAATCGCCGGGAGAAACGATCATATTCAATGGACGTAAGTATAAGTCATATCGGGGTATGGGATCTCTCGAAGCGATGGAGAAAGGTTCGAAAGACCGTTATTTCCAAGCTAATGAGACTGATACTAAAAAATTGGTTCCCGAGGGAATTGCGGCTCGTGTTCCCTTTAAAGGATCTTTATATGAAGTAGTTTATCAGATGGTCGGCGGTTTGCGTGCCGGAATGGGATATTGTGGAGCTAAGGATATAGAGGCTTTACATGATGCTAAGTTTACTCGTATTACCAATGCTGGTGTAGCCGAAAGTCACCCTCATGATGTGTCGATAACCAGCGAGGCTCCGAATTATAGTAGAGGATAACTTTTCCGATAAGGAAGGTGGATTTTTATTTTTGGGAAGAATACACTATTTTAGTGATTACGATATAATTTTCTTATATTTGAAGCGTTAAAATAGTGTATTATTTTTGTTGATAACTCGGGACTATCAAGTCTCAATAAAATGTAGTGCATAACACAATGAAAAACAAATGGCTCTTAGCGGCTTTGCTTGCCGGAAATTCTTGGTTTTTGGGAGGGGCTACCGATGTCGACCCTGTTATTATGAGAGTGAATAATAAAGATATTCACAAATCGGAATTTGAGTATATCTATAATAAGAACAGCCAGCAACAAATCGATCATAAATCTTTCGATGAATACGTTACACTATTTAAGAACTACAAGTTGAAAGTCGCCGAGGCCGAAGCTATGGGGATTGATACGACTTCGGCATTTAAAAATGAATTGGCGGGGTATAGAGAAGAGTTGGCTAAACCCTATTTGATCGATGCTTCTGTTGATGATCGTTTGGCACATGAGGCTTATGATCGAATGAAAGAAGATGTGGAGGTAAGCCATATTCTCATAGGATTGAATGCTCGGACTCCGGAGGAACGAGCCGAGGCAAAGAAAAAAGCCGAATCGGTATTGGCTGAAATCAAGGCGGGTGAAGACTTTGAAATGTTGGCAGAGAAATTCAGTGAAGACGGATCGAGGCAGAATAAGGGATATTTGGGATTTATTAGAGGCGGACGTACGGTTTATCCTTTTGAAAAGGCTGCTTTCGCATTACAAGCGGGAGAAGTTTCCGATATAGTGGAAACACAGTTTGGATATCACATTATAAATGTACATAGTCGTCGTCCCAATCCGGGAGAGTTTCTATTTTCCCATATCATGATATTAGTGCCTCGTGGTGCTTCTGATGAAGTAAAAGCGCAGAAAGAATCCGAGATACGAGCCATTTATGAAGAATTGAAGTCGGGAGCCGATTTTGCTACGATGGCAAAGGAGCGGTCGGAGGATAAGGCTTCTGCCGTACGAGGTGGAGAATTACCGTGGGTGAGTAGTGGACAATTCGTAAAAGAGTTCGAGGATGCTGCATTTGCTCTTAAAAATAAAGGTGATATTACAGAGCCTGTATTGTCCCCCTATGGTTGGCATATCATTAAGTTAATGGACCGGCGGGATATTAAGCCCTTTGAACAAATGCGTTCGGAGATTACACGAATGATGGCACGAGACGAAAGAGGTAGTATGGCTCGTAATGCGATGGTGGCTAAATTGAAAAATGATTATGGTTTTTCTTTGGAAGAATCGCAGCGGGCGAAGTTGATGAAATTGGCTGGCGATTTAGGTAAAGTCGATTCTTCTTATATAGCGGCTATTCATAATGACCAAAGTGTTTTATTCTCATTTGAGAACCATTCATATACAGTGGCCGATTTTGCCTCGTTTTTGTCCAAAGGCCGTGATGTGACGGTCAATGCACCCGATTATGTTTCGACTATGATTGGTTATATGGCCGATATGGAAATATTAGATTTCGAGAAGGCTCATTTGGAAGATAAGTATCCCGATTTTCGCAATTTGATGAATGAATATCGAGACGGCATGTTGCTGTTTGAAATCAGCAATAGGGAAGTTTGGGAAAAAGCATCGAAAGATACCGAGGGCTTGCAGAAGTTTTTCAAGAAAAATAGGAAAAAATACAAATGGGATAAACCTCATTATAAAGGATTTTTGATTCAATGCTGTGATGCGGCTACCGCCGATGGCATAAAGAACCGGATTAAAGAACTCGATGACGATTCTGTAATCGTCGTGTTGAATCGAGAGTTCAATACCGACTCTTTAACAAGAGTAAAAGTGGAACGAGGCTTGTTTGTTGAGGGAGATAATGAAAAAATTGATGAATTGGTATTTAAGGGAGCTCCGGTAAAAGCCGATGAGAAGTTGCCGATAGCTTTTGTGTCTGGTAAACTATTGAAGAAGATGCCGGAGGCGTATACCGATGTGAGAGGACAAGTGACGGCCGATTACCAAACTTACCTTGAAAAAGTTTGGGTGAAGAAACTCAATAAAAAATATCCGGTAGAAATCTATGAAGATGTCCTAAAAACAGTTAATAGGCCGTAGTTGCCATTATTTAGTCGTAATTTAGCGGATATTTATGTAGGTAATATAGATGTATAAAGTCTCGATAATAGTATTATGCGCAGCATTTTCGGCATGCCTTTTTACGGCATGCCGAAGTGGGTTACAGAGCGATGAAAATTCATTGGTACAAGTGGGCGATGAAATACTATCGCGTCAAGAGCTTGCCGATGCCATGCCGGAGGGACTTTCGCGCGCTGATAGTACCGATTTTGCCGACAAGTATATCCGTCGATGGATTTGTGATGTATTACTATATCGAATGGCACAAAAGAATATTCCCGATATAGAACGTATTGATGCATTGGTTGAGAAATACCGACGAGATTTAGTCATATTCGAATATCGTAAGAGATTGGTTAATGAACGGATGACAAAGTCTTTTGATGAACAAGAAATGCTGGATTATTATGAGCGAAACTCAGAAATGTTTCGTTTGCATGAAGTCATCTTGAAAGGGTTGTTTCTTAAAGTACCGGAGAATACGCCCAATCTTGGACAGTTGAAAAAATGGTATTGTTCTACAAATCCCGATGGAGTAGAAAAGATCGAGAAATATGCTTTGAAAAATGCGGTGATCTATGACTACTTTTATGACAAGTGGATACCGTTTGAAGAAATCGTCAATAATATTCCATACGAGTTTGGAGATGCTGAATCCTTTTTAAAGACACATCATAAGTTGGAATTTAATAAAAACGGATATTGGTATTTACTGAATATTACAGAATATCGTTTGCCGGGAGAAGAAATGCCTTATGATTTTGCTCGGGCTCAAATTCAGGAAATTTTGACAAATAGCAATCGGTTGAACTTTGATCGGGAGCTGGAAGAAAATCTGTATCGGGATGCCGAGAAGTCGGGTGATATAAAGTGGTTGTATAAAGGTGAGAAATCTATTGAAAAAGAGAGTATAAAATAATTGAATTATGCGTAAAGTTACTGATTGGCTTTTATTTTTCTTTATGGCGGTGTCTTTGCCGGCTTTTTCCGATGACAATGTTATCGATGAGGTTGTATGGATAATAGGAGATGAAGCTATTTATAAGTCTGAGGTTGAAGAGCAATATCGACAAATGCAATACGACGGACAACGTATCGATGGCGATCCTTATTGTGTAATACCCGAACAGCTTGCCGTGCAGAAACTTTTTCTGCATCAGGCGAAACTGGATACGATTACAGTTCCTGATGCTACTGTTTTTCAACAAGTAGAGGCTCGTATCAATTATCTGATCGCTAATATCGGGTCGAAGGAAAAAATGGAAGAATACTTTAAAAAAACGGTAACCGAAATTCGTGAAGAGTTGGCGAATGTAATTCGTGATCAGGGAACCGTACAGGAAGTACAACGGAATTTGGTAAAAGATGTAAAAACCACACCGGCCGAGGTGCGTAGGTTTTATAATCAATTGCCGGCCGATAGTATTCCTTATATTCCCATGCAGGTAGAAGTCCAAATTATTACTTTGAATCCTAAGGTTCCGCAGCAGGAAATAGATAATGTGAAAGCTCGATTGCGTGATTTCAGCGAACAAGTAAATAAAGGCGAGCGAGATTTCTCTACTCTTGCGGTTCTTTATTCCGAAGATCGGGGATCTGCCATGATGGGAGGAGAAATGGGCTTCGTGAGCAAAAGCAATTTGGTGCCGGAGTTTGCCAATGTCGCGTTTAACTTGAATGACCCGAAGAAGGTTTCTAAAATTGTGGAGACCGAATATGGTTACCATATTATACAGTTGATAGAGAAGAGAGGCGACCGTATAAATGTTCGGCATATACTACTTCGTCCGCACGTTTCCGAGAAAGATATATCCGATGCTTTGGTTCGTCTCGATTCGTTGAGGGTAGATTTGATAGATAAGAAAATATCGTTCGATGAAATAACCCAATATGTTTCGCAAGACAAGGATACTCGCAATAACAAGGGACTTATGGTAAACCCTCAAACCGGAAATTCTAAGTTCGAGATGGGACAATTGCCCCAAGATGTGGCTAAGGTGGTTGCCGATTTGAAGGTGGGCGAAATTTCGAAACCGTTTGTCATGACCGACGAACGTAAAAATAAAGAGGTGGTTGCAATCGTAAAGCTGAAAAACAGAATAGATGGACATAAAGCCAATATGTCTGATGATTATCAAACCTTAAAAGCTATTGTAGAGGAAAAGAAGAAGACCGATATATTGAATGAGTGGTTGGCTAAGAAGCAAAGCGAGACATATATCCGCATAAAAGAAGGTTGGCGAAACTGCGAATTTAAGTATGACGGTTGGATAAAGAAATAAGATCGACGCCAATGGGGCATCAAAAAAGAATAAAAGATGAAAAGGGAAGGCATAAAATACTGGTCGGTATTTTATGCCTGCTTACTCTTGGTATGTGGGCGGCATCGGGCACTCCCGAAAAAAAACTTCCTAAACAGGACGATCCCGATAAAGTGTACTTGGTGAATAGTGACGAACTTACTTTCGATAAGGAGCAGAGTGCCGATTATCGAGTATTGAGGGGAAATGTTGTCTTTCGGAAAGATAGTATGTATATGTACTGCGACAGTGCATATTTTTATGAAAAAGACAACTCACTCGATGCATTTAGTAATGTTCGCATGGAGCAGGGCGATACTCTGTTTATTTATGGAGATGTGTTATATTATCGTGGAGATGAGCAGATAGCTCGACTGCGGAATAATGTGCGCATGGAAAACAGAGATGTAACTTTGTTTACCGATAGTTTGAATTATGAGATGATTCCGAATATCGGCTATTATTTCGATGGGGGCAAATTGGTTGATTCTCAGAATGAATTGACTTCTGTATACGGTCAATATTCCCCCGATACCAAACAGTCGGTCTTCAATTTCGATGTGCAGTTGGTGAATGAAAAATATACATTATATTCCGATACGCTCGAATATAATACGCAGACTAAGATTGCCGATATTGTGGGGCCTTCGACTATTGTGTCGGATAGTAATATCATTTATTCGTCGGCGGGTTGGTATAATACCGAAACTGATAAATCGATGCTTTTGGATCGTTCTTTGGTTACGTCGAAAGGACAGAGCCTTACGGGGGATACGATTTTTTACGATAGGAGATCGGGATTCGGAGAAGTGTTCGGTAATATGGTGCTCAACGACTCCATTCGTTCGGTGATTATGGAAGGACAATATGGTTTTTACAATGAAAGAACCGAGTATTCGTTTGCGACAGATTCGGCACGCTTGTTGGAGTTTTCGCGAGGCGATACGTTGTATTTGCATGCCGATACTCTTAAATCTCACTTGGTATTACCCGATTCCACCCGTCTTTTGCAGGCCTATCATGGTGTGAGATTTTTTAGGATAGATGCGCAGGGAGTTTGTGATTCTATGGAGTTTACGTCGGTAGATTCGCTCCTTCACATGTATAAACTCCCTATCATTTGGAATGAAAATTATCAGATAACCGGAGATACGATTCGTATACACATGAATGACAGTACGGTCGATTGGGCCTTGATTCCCGGGTCTGCTTTTGCTGCACAGCATAAAGATTCTGTTTTTTATGATCAAGTTTCCGGTAAGGAGTTGAAAGCATGGTTTGAGCAAGGGCAGTTGCGTCAAATAGATGTAAATGGCAATGCTCAAACGATTTTCTATCCTCAGGAACGGGATTCGACATTGACAGGGCTGAATAAAGCCGAAAGCGGATTTTTGAGAATGTACTTGAAAAATCAGCAGATGGAGAAGATAATTATTTGGCCTCAACCGCAGGGAAGCATGACTCCGTTGGACTTGATAAAGCCCGAGCAGCTATATTTACCGGCCTATAAATGGTATAGTGATTTGAGGCCGGTAAGCCCCGAAGACATATTTCGAAAACCAGAAGTGAAAATAGAAGTTGTTGAAGAGAAAAAACATCGCTTCAATCATTAAGATTTGGTCGAATTATGAGTGATATCATACATTTATTGCCCGATTCTGTGGCTAATCAAATTGCAGCTGGAGAAGTGATACAACGTCCGGCCTCGGTAATTAAAGAATTGGTGGAGAATGCTGTCGATGCGGGAGCTACGTCTATTCAGATTATTTTGAAAGATGCAGGACGTACTCTTATTCAGGTGATAGACGACGGCAAAGGAATGTCTCCGACCGATGCCCGGTTAGCCTTCGAACGTCATTCGACTTCTAAAATTCGTTCGGCCGACGATTTATTCTCGCTACGTACGATGGGGTTTCGAGGAGAAGCGTTGGCTTCTATCGCCGCTATTTCTCAGGTAGAGCTTCGTACGCGCAGAGTCGACGATGAGGTAGGCACTTGTATACGTATGTCGGCTTCCCAATGTGAAGGGCAGGAGGCGATTTCTACTCCTGTGGGGAGTAATTTTGCGGTAAAAAATATCTTTTTTAATGTGCCAGCACGACGTAAATTTCTTAAATCCAATCAGGTGGAATTGAGCAATATACTCAATGAGTTTGAGCGTATGGCATTGATTAATACTCAGATTAGTTTTATTCTCGTCCATAATGACTCGGAATTGTATAATTTGCCGGCTACCAATTTGAGGCAGCGTATTGTTGCACTTTTTGGTAAGAGTCTTAATCAGCAGTTACTTTCTTTGGGAACGGAAACGTCTTTGGTGAAGATTTCGGGTTATGTGGGGCGTCCCGAAGCTGCTCGCAAAAGAGGAGCATTACAATATTTTTTTGTAAATGGCCGGTATATGCGCCACCCATATTTTCATAAAGCGGTGACGATTTGTTACGAACATTTGATACCGGTCGGTGAAATGCCCAATTACTTTATCAATCTTACGGTCGATCCCGAGACGATTGATGTGAATATCCACCCGACTAAGACCGAAATAAAATTTGAGAACGAGCAGCCCATCTGGCAAATTCTTTCTGCGTCTGTAAAGGAAGCATTGGGAAAATTCAGTACGGCTCCCTCTATCGATTTCGATATGGAAGATGCACCGGAAATTCCAACATCGAAGCCGGGTACACATGTTCTTCCCCCTACGGTTCATGTGGATACGACGTATAATCCTTTTCGAGCAGGAGGTGGCGGTTCTTCTGTGAAGAGACCGAACTATGATTGGCAGCAGCTTTATAGCAGCTTTAACAATACAAAAGAAGGTTCGACCGTTCAGCCCGATTCAGACAACGATTTTCCGTCTAAATTGGATTTCTCTGATGGATATGTTTCTAATTTTTCTAGTGAAGGGGAACAATCGGTTTTTCCTGAGTTCGAGTCGAAACTGAATCAAAGCGGTAGGACTGTGTTGCAGTTGAAAGGGAAATACATTATGACTTCTTCGACTGAGGGGTTAATGGTGATAGATCAACATCGGGCTCATGGCATAATTTTGTTTGAGCGTTTTATGGCGGGAATATCCTCTCGCGAAATGGCTTCGCAACGTGTTTTGTTCCCCGAAATCATGCAATTGACGGTCTCTCAATCAGAAACTTTACATGGAATCTGGGAAGAATTGATAGCACTTGGATTCGATTTAGCCGATATGGGGCAGAATAGCTATTCTATCAATGCGATACCGGCCGGTATAGAAGGGATAGATGTACGAGACCTTATTGGGCAAATGCTTGTAACTGCTTCGGAGAAAGAACATGATGCAAAGGCCTCGTTGCAAAAGCGTATGGCTTGGACTTTGGCCGAGACTGCTGCTGTACCGGTGGGACAGTCTCTTTCTCAGGAAGAAATGTCGTCTATGGTCGATGATTTGTTATCTTTGAAAACACCGGCTTATACGCCCGAAGGCAAATCAGTTTTTATTATCATCTCGTATGACGAGTTGCAGAAACGGTTTAATTGATTGAGTTATGTTGATTTTGTTGTCTCCGGCAAAAACGATGGTAGGGAGTAGTAGAACTACTGTCCCTTTTGTTACCGTTCCGTTATATAAAAATGAGGCCGAGCATATAGCGATGGAAATGGCTGGTTATTCGGTCGAAGAACTGTCGGGTATGCTGGGGATAAATCGTAATTTGGCCTTGCAGACGAAAGAGAGATATAATGTATTTCATTCGCCCGACGTGCATGGATTACCGGCTCTTTTGGCCTATACCGGTATTGTCTTTCGTTACATTTCGCCGGCCGATTTTACCGAGGCCGATTTTGAATATGCTCAGAATCATCTGCGTATGGCATCGGCTTGTTACGGATTGACTCGGCCGCTCGATGTAATAAAACCCTACCGCATGGAATATACTGTTGAATTGCCTTCGATGGGTATTCCTGTTTCGGAATATTGGAAGCCGCTTTTAACCGATAAATTGATTGACGATACAAAAGCGGCTGGGGGAATATTGGTCAATTTGGCGAGCCGTGAAATCCAGCAATCGTTCGATTGGTCTCGAATAAATAAAAGGGTACGAGTAATTACTCCCGAATTTAAAGTATATAAAGGCGACGGGTTTAAGACAATCGTGATATATGCGAAAATGATGAGAGGGGCGATGACTCGTTATATTCTAAAAAACAAAATATCCCACCCCGACGATATTTGTTCTTTCTCGGCAGAGGGCTTCCACTTTTCGCCCGAACATTCGAGAGAAAATAATCCTGTATTTGTCGTTTAATCAGCGTTGTTGTCTTGTTATATAAATAGTTCCGGTTCTTTTCTTGTTTCGCATTTTTCCTTGAAAGCCCGAATAGATAGAAATAATTTCAGTGGATTTATTTTTCTCGCATTTTGAGGACAGACGGCGATACATCTCATGCAAGAGATACATTGGCTTTCGTCCGTCATTCGGGGATTCTCTTGGGGAATAGCGTTAGTGGGGCATAATGCCGCGCATTTCCCGCACTGTGTGCATTTTTTACCGGCACGAGGTTTCAGGGGTACTCCGTTATATATTTTATAATCAGCATTTCCTTTCACTTGTATTTCTGTGAAACTCTCTCCATTTTTCAGTTGCACCAATTTAGTTTTGATTTGTTCTGAAAAATTCTTTAAGATCGTTTCATCGTCAGAATCCGGACGACCTTTGGCATAAACCCTCATGATAGAATGCTCGGCAATACAGGCGATACAAGCAACGGTTTGAAATCCGTTCGATTCTATCGTTGTCTTTAATTCAAGTAAAGCATCGTCGTAATCCCGATTCCCGTAGACGACCACGAGTATAGCCGGGGTGTTATGCCCGGTTATACGTTTCAGTCGATCTATGGCTACGGAAGGAACTCTCCCTCCATACACAGGAACAGCCACTAATAGGGTGTCTTCCCCATTTAGCTCGTAAGAGTTCTGTTGCCGTGTATGGTCGGTAATATCTATTTCCGTAGCCTGAGGGTCTATCTCTTTGCCGATGATATAGGCAGCCTTTCGGGTTCCACCCGTCGGGCTGAAATAAACGATGTGCATTTTTTTATTGTTTGTTTCTACGCTCCTGAACAATGGCATCGAGAACAGCGACCGTCGTTAGGTTGACAATATCTCTCGTCGAGCTGGCAATATCGGTGAAGTGAATAGGCTTGTTCAATCCCATTTGTATCGGGCCGATAGACTCTGCCACACCCATTTCCAGCATCATTTTATAAGCCGAGTTCGCCGAACTTAAATTCGGGAAAACAATCGTATTTACTTCTCTCCCTTTCAGCTTGTTGAACGGGTACGATTTGTCTCGGAGTTTATTATTGAGGGCAAAGTTCATTTGCATTTCTCCGTCGATGATGATTTCGGGATATTGTTCGTGTAAAATTTTAATGGCTTCGTGTACTCTTAGGGGACTTCCTTGATTATCCGACCCGAAGTTCGAATAGGATACCATAGCGATAACAGGATCTTTGGCAAAAAATCTTACAGAGTCATAGGACAATTTTGCAATGTCGATTAATGTTTCGGTAGTCGGTTTCCGATTGATGAGTGTATCGGCAAGGAAATAAGTCCCGCACTTGGTGTTCATGATGTGCATGGCTCCGAAATGTTTGTATCCTTCGCGTATACCGATAACCTCTTTTGCAATCTGTATAGTCTCTGCATACTTGGAGTATGTGCCTGTGATGAAGGCGTCGGCTTCTCCGGCTTCGACCATCATCATACCGAAGTAATTGCGGTCGAACATCTTTTCATGAGCTTCGGCGTAGGTCATGCCCTCGCGTTGTCTCTTTTCTGTAAGAAGTTGTGCGTAGCGGATACGGCGGTCTTCTTCGTTCGGATGCCTCAAATTGATAATTTGCATGCCCGATAAATCGACGCCTATGGACTCTGCCAATTTCCCTATTAACTCATCGTTCCCTAATAAAATAGGTTTACAAATGCCCTCTTTCATTGCCGTAGAAGCTGCTTGTAACATATTGGCATGATTGGCTTCGGCAAACACGACACGTTTGGGCTCTTTGCGGGCCATTTCGGTAAATTCCCGTAACATCTTGTTGTCATATCCCATCAGCTTTTTCAGCCGGTCATTGTAGGCATCCCAGTCGGTGATGTGATGCTGGGCGACACCGGAGTCCATCGCAGCTTTGGCTACTGCGGGGGCTACTGCGGTCAATAGTCTGGGGTCGAGAGCTTTGGGGATAATATATTCGGGACCGAACGAAAGTCTCTTTATTCCATAGGCCGAGTTGACAACATCGGGTACAGGTTCTTTGGTTAGTTTGGCAATGGCATACGTAGCAGCCAGTTTCATCTCTTCGTTAATAGCGGTAGCGCGAACATCGAGAGCTCCTCTGAAAATGTAAGGGAATCCCAATACATTATTTATTTGGTTGGGATAGTCCGACCGACCGGTAGCGAATATCAAATCTTTGCGAGAAGCCATTGCTTTATCGTAAGATATTTCGGGATTAGGATTGGCCAATGCGAATACGATGGGCTTTTCATTCATGGATTGTACCATTTCTGTTGTCAAGACATCGGCCACGGAAAGTCCCAGAAAAATATCCGCTCCGCGCATGGCATCGGCTAAGGTCTTTATATCGGTTCGTTCGGTGGCGAATTGCTTTTTTGCCGGCGACAAATCGGTGCGGCTGGTGCTGATGACCCCTTTGCTGTCCACCATGACGATGTTCTCTTTTTTAATGCCCAATCCCATGTATAATTTCGTACAAGAGCTGGCTGCGGCTCCGGCGCCGTTAACGACGAGTTTCGCCTCTTCTATTTTTTTCCCTTGTATATCGAGAGCATTTAAAAGTCCGGCCCCGGAAATAATCGCTGTTCCGTGCTGATCGTCGTGCATAACGGGGATATTTAGTTCCTCTTTTAATCGGGTTTCTATTTCGAAACACTCGGGAGCTTTTATATCTTCCAAATTTATACCTCCGAAAGTGGGGGATATGGCTTTTACTGCGGCAATAAATTTGTCAGGGTCTTTTTCATTGACCTCAATATCGAATACGTCGATACCTGCGAATATCTTGAATAGCAAGCCTTTCCCTTCCATGACGGGCTTTCCGGCCAAAGCACCGATGTCGCCTAAACCCAATACAGCCGTCCCATTGGAAATGACTGCTACCAAATTACCTTTGGCTGTGTATTCATACGCCTTTTCTGCATCTTGTTCTATTTCAAGACACGGTTCTGCTACTCCCGGAGTATAGGCTAGGGATAGGTCTCGTTGTGTACTATAAGGTTTGGTAGGAATTACTTCTATTTTTCCGGCTTTACCTTCACTGTGATATTTTAAGGCATCTTCTTTTGAAACTTTTGACATAAGTATACTATTTAGTGGTTTATCTGTTTAATTTGTATTCCTAAAAGTTAAATAACTTTTAATTTGTAAGCATATCGAGTACAAATGTAGCAAATTTATCTCATCTCTTATGTTAAGAAAAACATTTCTTTAAAAATAAAAGTTTTACAAGGGGAATCAGCTCTTTCGATATTCTTTGGGTGATAATCTGATTTGATGTTTAAAATATTTACTGAAAAAAGTTTGTGAGGGAAAGTTCAGTTCATTGCTGATTTGCTGAATCGTCATACTTGAATTTTTGAGTAATCTTTGAGCCTCCAAAATGACATACCTCTTTATCCATTCGCTGGCCGATATGCCGCTATTATTTTTTACGGTTGTAGATAAATATTTGGCTGTAATACATAGCTTGTCGGCATAGAAATTCAACTGTCTATATTTTTTGAAATTTTTTTCTACCAAATCTAAGAATTCGTAGATAATATAGTCGGCTCTTGTCTTTTCGTTTTTTTTGTAAGAACTTATCTGTTTCCAAACCGTCGAATAGAAAAGTACTACGGTAAGGTGTTGTATCGCTTTTATTCGGAAAGGATTATCCGTATCGGCTATTATCTTTTTTACGTAGGAACAATAGTCCAATAAAGCAGTTAAAGTTTCCTGAGATAAATGATGAGAGATATTGCCCTGCCGGGGGAACCTTAATAATAAAATTTCATCTTTGGAATATAATGCTATGTTACTGGCAAAGTTTTTCGTAAAGACAATGCAAATGATATAAAAATTTTCGCTGTTACTATCGTGTTGTAAAATTTGATTGGGATAAGTGTTGATTACGCAAGGAGCGATTGCATTATACTCTATGGAATTTATTTTTCCTTTGACCCAACCTTTCAGAACAATGCATAATGTGAATGCTTCTGCTTTGTAAGGATAGTTGAATTTTGATAAGTCCGAAATATTATCTTTGTTAATCTCTATCAAAGCGAACTCGTTATCGACATGTAAAACATGTTTGTAATGATTGAAGCTCTCGTTGGGAATATCGGTTATGCGGATTGTCATAAATATTTTTATTTTTTTCGGAGCAAAAATAGTCTATTTGTCTTGTAAATAATATTGAATAAGAAAAATAGACCTGAATAGGGGGATAAAAGGACTCATTTGTATGTAAAGATGGATTTATATTTGCAGCCGAAATAAAATCTCTGAAAGGAGAATTTGTAATAAAATGAAGGATATAATTTTTATTTATTTTATTTTTTCATTCTTTCCAGCTATTATACAGAGTTTATGCCTAAATTTGTAGCATTCGAAATGTGTTTGAAAAATCCCTGTTTATAGGGGTTATAAAGGTTTTATGTAGGTATTGATTAAATTTATCAATAAGTTGTGTTTAATAATTTTTAATATAAAATTTTAACTCGACTTGGAATATCAACGTTGAAAATAATTTTTGTTGCTTATGAAATTGACTAAAAATTTTATTCAGCCTATCGCAGGTGCGATGCTTTGTATTTTTTTATTTTCCTGTGGAGGAAAAAATGCCCAGAATGGAGGCGGAATGGTTCGCGAATATGCCGTAATGACATTACAGCCCGATTCGATGGAGTGGTATAGCAATTACCCTGCTGCGATTAAGGGTAAGCGGGATATTGAGATACGTCCGAATGTTAGTGGCTTTATTACAGATTTGAGAGTCGATGAGGGGTCTGTCGTAAGAAAAGGTCAGGTTCTTTTCGTTATCGATACAGTCCCGTACAAAGCTGCATTGAAAGTCGCCGAGAGTAATGTAGAGGTAGCGAAAGCCAGTGCCGAAACCGCTCGCCTTACGGCAGAAAACAAACGGGAGTTGCAGAGACGAGACATCATCAGCGAATATGATTTGCAAATGGCCGAAAACTCTTATGCTTCGGCTAAGGCCCAGTTGGCTCAGGCGGAGGCCCAATTGGTAAATGCCCGTAATAACGATTCCTATACGCGGGTTATCAGTCCGCTCGATGGAGTAGTGGGGGAGATTCCTTTCCGTGTGGGGAGTTTGGTGTCGCCGTCTTCGGCCACTCCGCTTACCACTGTTTCGGATAATTCCGAGATGTATGTTTACTTTTCGATGACCGAGCGGCAAATTTTGGAATTGGTGGCACAATACGGTGCTGAGAATTTTTTGCAAAAACTTCCGACTGTATCGTTGAAACTTTCCGATGGTAGTATATACCCGTTGAAAGGACGAATCGAAACGGTCAGTGGAATTATAGATACACAGACAGGCTCCTCGAATATGCGTGCTACTTTTGAAAATCCGAATAGGCTGTTGCGTAGCGGAGGTTCGGGAGTTATCATGATTCCTATGAAAAACGACCATGCTATTTTGGTTCCGCAAAAAGCTACTTACGAAATTCAAGATAAGAAATTTGTTTATGTTTTAAATGACGACTCTACGGTGACTTCTACCGAAATAACCATTGCATCGATCGACAACGGAAAAGAGTATATGGTAACTTCGGGATTGAAAGCCGGGGATCGTATCGTGACAGAAGGTGTCAATACTTTGAAGGACGGCATGACTATTAAAGCAGCCGGTTCGCAAAATAATCAATAACAAGAACTTCAAATAGATAAAAGATTATGAAGTTAGATAGATTTATCAACCGCCCGGTATTATCGACCGTTATTTCCATTTTTATGGTCATACTGGGTGTTATAGGACTTGTATTTTTACCGATTACGCAATATCCAGATATTGCTCCTCCTACTATACAAGTTTCGACAACTTATACAGGAGCTAACGCTCAAACCATATTGAATAGTGTTATAGCTCCGTTGGAAGAGTCCATAAATGGTGTGGAAAACATGCTATACATGACTTCTACGGCAACCAATACAGGATCGGCGTCGATCAACGTATATTTTAAGCAAGGAACCGATCCCGATATGGCTGCCGTGAATGTGCAGAACAGGGTCGCTAAGGCTCAAAATCTGTTGCCGGCAGAAGTAACGCGGGTGGGTGTGATTACCGAAAAACGTCAGACGAGTATGTTGATGGTATTCTCTCTGTTCAGTCCCGACGACCGGTACAGCTTGGAGTTCCTTGAAAATTATGCAAAAATTAATGTCCTCCCCTTAATTCAGCGTGTATCAGGTGTAGGTGCTGCCGATGTTATGGCGACAGACTATTCTATGCGCATTTGGTTGAAACCCGATGTGATGGCGCAATATGGTTTAATGCCGGCGGATATTGCAGGAATTTTGGCTGAGCAGAATATCGAAGCCGCTCCCGGTCAGTTCGGAGATCAGGGAAATCAATCGTTCCAATACGTTTTGACCTATAAAGGCCGTCTCCAAACCCCTGAGGAGTTTGGTAATATGGTGATACGGGCAAACGATGATGGACAAATTTTGTACTTGAAAGATGTTGCCGATATTGAATTAGGTCGGTTGACCTATGGGTTTAAAAACTTCCAGAACGGGCATAATGCGGTAAGTGCGATGGTCTATCAGGCTGCCGGATCCAATGCCACCGCAATTATCGGCGATATTACAAATTTGTTGGAAGATATAAAGAAAGACCTTCCCCCCGGAATGGAAATCGAAACGACATTGAATGCCAACGACTTCCTGTTTGCTTCGATTCACGAGGTAATCAAGACCCTTATCGAAGCCTTTATTTTGGTGTTCTTTGTAGTGTATGTTTTCTTGCAAGATTTCCGTTCGACGTTGATTCCCGCCATCGCTATTCCGGTGTCGTTGATCGGTACATTCTTTGCCTTGTACTTGATGGGATTTAGTTTGAACTTGTTGACTCTTTGTGCATTGGTTCTTGCCATTGCGATTGTGGTCGATGATGCGATAGTGGTCGTCGAGGGAGTCCATGCCAAGTTGGATCAAGGATATAAGTCACCCCGTAAAGCATCTATCGATGCCATGCGCGAGCTTTCTGGCGCTATCATTTCGATTACGTTGGTGATGATGTCGGTGTTTATTCCGGTAAGTTTCATGCCGGGAACTTCGGGAACATTCTATCGGCAGTTCGGTCTCACGATGGCATTTGCCATTGGTTTCTCGGCGATCAACGCCTTGACGCTGAGTCCGGCTTTGTGTGCTATTTTATTGAAACCTCACAATAAAGACGGACATGAAAATAAAAAAACATCGTTTATCGATCGTTTTCATATAGCATTTAATGCAGCATACAACACGATGCTCTCCAAATATAAAAATGGGGTTACCCATTTTGTCCATCATAAAAAACTTTCGTTTGCGGGAGTTATCGTAGGAGTTATTGTCTTGGTTATTTTAATGAACATCACTCCTACGGGGCTTGTTCCGAATGAAGATACAGGTACGATAATGATTACAGCCGATTTGCAGCCGGGAACTTCTCAGGAACGTACAGAGAAAATTCTTATGGAGGTAGATAGTATTATCGCTACTCATCCGGCCGTAAAAAGTCGTACACAAATTTTAGGATTCAGTTTTATCGGTGGACAAGGGAATACCTATGGCTCTTTTATCGTGAAATTGAAAGATTGGGACGAACGTACAGGAAAAGGTATGGATGCCAATTCTGTAATCGGGACTCTTTATATGAAGTTCGCTACGGAAATAAAGGATGCCCGTGTATTGTGTTTCGCACCGCCTATGATCCCCGGTTACAGTGTTAGTAACGGTTTCGAGTTGAACTTGCAGGACAAGACCGGTGGTTCGCTGGATCATTTTTATGAAGTCGCTCAAAATTTCTTAACCGAGTTGTTGAAACGACCGGAGATAGCAATGGCCTCGACGACATTTAATCCTTCGTTCCCGCAGTATATGGTCGATGTCGATGTCGCCAAATGTAAACAGGCCGGTATTAGCCCGAGCGATGTGCTGGCGGCTCTACAAGGTTATTTGGGAGGTATGTACTCTTCTAACTTTAACCGTTTCGGTAAATTGTACCGTGTCATGATACAAGCAGAACCGAGTGCTCGGGCCAATCCCGAAAGTCTGAACAACATAAAAATTCGTAATGGTTCCGAGATGGCTCCGATTACCAATTTCATTACCTTGAAAAAGGTATATGGTCCCGATAATATCAAGCGTTTCAATATGTTTACGGCTATGACTATTAACGGTAATCCGGCCGACGGATATAGTTCCGGTGAAGCTATTAAAGCTATCGAGGAAGTCGCCGCCGAAACATTGCCGGTAGGTTATGGATATGAGTTCTCGGGTATGACCCGTGAAGAGCAGGGTTCGAGCAGCGGTACGACAGCTATTATCTTTATGTTGTGCTTGGTATTTGTTTACCTGTTGTTAAGTGCTCAATACGAAAGTTACATTTTGCCGCTTTCAGTAATCCTTTCGATACCGTTTGGATTGGCCGGTAGCTTTATATTTGCATTGATGATGGGAGTCGAGAATAATATTTATTTGCAAATCGCTTTGATTATGCTTATCGGTTTGTTGGCGAAGAATGCGATTCTTATCGTAGAGTTTGCGTTGGATCGTCGTCGTACGGGTATGCCTATTATCAATGCGGCCATCGATGGAGCGGCAGCCCGTCTGCGTCCTATCTTGATGACGTCATTGGCGATGGTTATCGGTTTGTTGCCTATGATGTTTGCCAGTGGAGTAGGCGCTAACGGTAACGGCACTCTGGGAGCCGGAGCCGTGGGAGGTATGCTCATCGGTATGATATGTCAGATATTTATTGTTCCGGCTTTGTTCGTTGTCTTCCAGATTATTCAAGAAAAGATTAAACCTCTTAAATGGAACGATCTTGATAATTCGGAGGTTATTTCGGAGATTGAACAATATTCCAAATAAATTTGAGGTAACTCTATAAAACAGAGAATATATGAAACGAATTCTTTTATATACCGTGTGTGGTTTGGCTATGCTCACTATGTTTAATAGCTGTCACATATATAATAAATATCATCGACCCGATGTCGATGTAGAAGGCTTGTTCCGAGATACTGTTGCGGCAGGCGATACCCTTGCGGCAGATTCCTTGAATATAGGGAATTTGCCGTGGGAAGAAGTCTTTACCGACACGATATTGCAGAATCTCATACGCATTGGATTAGAAAAAAATAGCGATCTGCAAAGTGCCATGTTACAAGTAGAAGCGGCTCAGGCTAGTTTCAATGCCGCTCGCTTGGCGTTTTTGCCAACGTTGAATTTAACTCCGCAAGGCGGTGTAAGTAGTTTTGATGGTAGCAAAGCCTCATGGACTTACAATGCGCCGGTTACGGCAAGTTGGGAGATCGATATATTTGGAAGAGTGCTGAATTCAAAACGCAATGCAAAAGCTGTATTAATGCAAAGCGAAGCGTATGAACAAGCGGTTCGTACACAGATTATCGCTACCATAGCTAATGGTTATTACACCTTGTTGATGCTCGATAAGCAACTCGCTGTTACGGAAGAGACCGCTTTGTTGTGGGAAAAGAGCGTGGAGACGATAAAAGCGATGAAGATTGGAGGCATGACAAATGAAGCTGCGGTAGCGCAAAGTGAAGCGAATAGCTATATGATTGCGGCTTCGATACCGGCTTTGCGGCAACAGATAAGAGAAGCGGAAAACAGTTTGTCCACATTGCTTTATCAAGCGCCCCAATCGATCGAGAGAGGAACGTTTGAAGACCAGAAACTCCCCGAAATGTTACAAGTGGGAGTCCCGGTTCAATTACTTTCCAATCGTCCCGATGTACGGTCGGCAGAGCTCTCGTTGGCTGCGGCATATTATACTACGAATATAGCGCGGTCTGCCTTTTATCCCAACTTGGTAATTTCGGGATCTGCCGGATGGACCAACTCTGCCGGGAGCATGATCGTTAATCCCGGAAAAGTGTTGCTGTCTGCGGCTGCATCGTTGGTACAACCGATATTCAATCATGGCAGTAATGTCGCGAATCTGAAAGCTGCCAAAGCTCAGCAGAAGATGGCTGCTATTAATTTCCAGCAGACAATCCTTAATGCAGGAAAAGAGGTAAGCAATGCTCTTTATCAAATTCAAACGACAAAGGAAACTCTTGTAAATAGAAATCAGCAGGTTGCTTCTTTGGAAAGAGCTGTTGAAGCTACCGAGTCGTTGATGAAGCTGGGTACTTCGACCTATCTCGAAGTCCTTACAGCTCAACAGTCGTTGTTGAATGCCCAGTTGTCCCAGATTTCCGATTCGTATCAATGCATGGTCGCTGTCGTCAGTTTGTATCATGCCTTAGGCGGAGGTCGGGAAATAGAGGAAAATACGAAGTAAAAATTAAAAATAATATACTATGATTAGTCCGTTAGCGTACGTCGATTCCAAAGCGGTGATTGGGAACAATGTGACGATTCACCCCTTTGCTTATATCGATAAAGATGTTGTCATTGGAGACAATTGTGTGATATATCCATACGCCAGTGTTTTGGCGGGAACTGTCATGGGAAAAAACAATCGGGTTTTTCAAGGTGCTATTTTGGGCGCCGAGCCGCAGGATTTCCATTATAAAGGCGATGCTACCCGGTTGTCTATCGGGGACGATAATATGATTCGAGAATATGTTATCATCAATAGAGCTACGACTCCCGAAGGAGAAACTGTCATTGGAAATAGAATTTGTCTGTTGAAAGGAACACGTATCGGACACGACTGCCGTGTGGACGACGATTGTATTTTAGGTATCGATTGCGACCTCTCGGGAGAGTGTCATATTCATAGTAAAGCAATTCTCGCCGGACGTGTAATCGTGAAAGAGCGCTGTCGGGTAGGTAGCTGGACTTTGGTGAAAAGCGGTTGCCGTACGGGTAAAGATATACCTCCGTATATTTTAGCTGCACATAATCCCATTACATATAAGGGAATAAATGCATTTATTCTTAGACGGCGAGGATTCGGTGAGGCTACTATCGAGAATATCGCTTTGGCTTATCGACAAATATATCAGTCGGGTACTAGTCTTGAAAATGCAGTGCTTCGTATTAAAGAAGTGGTGGAGCCAAGTCCCGAAATTGATTATATTCTATCTTTTATAGAAGATTCGAAAATGGGTATAATTGCTACCTATGGAGAAGAAAAATAAAGTAGAAAAGTAGACTGAAAGAAACCCCGGTTAAAAATAACCGGGGTTTCTTTTTATAAATGCCTATTCTCTTTTTCTATTTTAAATATATAAATATTTGATTATTATATAATTATGTGCTTTCCGGATAGCCTAAGTCTAATAGCGTTTGTTTTTATTAACGAAATAGCACATAATTAAGCGGTGAAAACTATTTTGGTTTCCAAAGTTTTCTATACATTTGCCGCGATAATGGGATAATTATTATGAATACAGAGTTACAACAGCGAATTATCAAGCAGGCAACCCGTATGTTTTTGTGTAACGGAATTAAATCTGTTACAATGGATATGATTGCGTCTCAATTAGGTATCTCGAAACGGACTCTTTATGAAAACTTCAAGGAAAAGAACGAGTTATTATTGGCTTGTTTGGAAAGTCAGGAAATGGAAAGAAGGGCTCGGTTGGAGGTATATTTTGCCAATCGAAAGAATGTAATCGATTTGTTGTTGAATGTTTATGAAGATATCCTCCGTTTCATGCGGAATACAAGCCCCATGTTTTTTGTGGATATGGAACGATATTATCCGAGAGTTAATGATAAGTATGAGAATGATAAGGAATGCCATAAACAAGCTACGGTCGATTTATTGAAAGAAGGTGTCGGTGAAGGTGTGATACGAGCCGATATCAATATGGAGATTGTAGCGACGCTATTGACTTTTCAATTTGAACTTTTAAAAAAATCAGATCAAATATTTAATTCTAAATATACTTTTACCGAGATTTTTGAAACGATATTTAAGAGCTTTATTCGAGGAATAGCTACTCCGGAGGGAGTAAAATATACAGATGAATTTTTTGAGGAGAATAGATAAAAAGATGGTAAAAACTTTAATGATGAAAAAAGACGTATGAACAAAATGACGATCATGCACCGAGTCGGTGCTATGTTGATGCTGTTCCTTTTCCCTAGAATATCTTGGGCTCAGGAACAGAAAGTTCAATCGGTAACTCTCGATTTGAAAACTGCTATCGGTATAGCGCTCAATGAGAATCCAACGATTAAGGTTGCCGATGTGGAGATAGAGAAAAAAGATTATTCCAAAAAGGAAACTATCGCAGGATTATTCCCTCGTATAGACGGTTCTGCATCATATAGTCGTACGATAGAGAAACAAACCATGTATATGGATTCAGAAGCATTCGATATGAGTGCCATGTTTACTCCTATATACAATACGATAAGTCAGCTTCACCCCGAGTTTCAGGTTCCGCAGACAGGAGGAGCTTCCTCTTCTTCCGGTGAAACAGGAATGAAAGTCGGGACAGATAATACTTATTCGGTAGGGTTTAGTGCTTCGTTACCGATTATCGCCCCTCAATTGTGGAAAAGCGTTCAATTGTCGAGTGCCGATGTCGAACAAGCGGTAGAAGCAGCCCGTTCCTCTCGGTTGAGTTTGGTTAATCAAGTAGAGAAAGCATATTATAGTCTGTTGTTGGCGCAAAACTCCTATGAAGTTATCAAAATGAGTTATGACAATGCCAAGTTAAATGCAAGGGATTACAAAAATAAGTTTGAACAGGGAACGGCTTCGGAGTACGATGTGTTAAGGGCCGAGGTGCAAGTCCGTAATCTCGAACCTACATTATTGCAAACCGAGAACAGCGTCAAATTGAGCAAACTTCAATTGAAGGTTCTGATGGGTATGGATATGACGGTTGATATAGAAGTGACCGACAAATTAGACGATTATGAGGCATCCATGTATGAGGAGACTTTGAATATCGATACCTCGCTTGAACAAAATACCGATTTGCGTAAATTGGATTTACAAACGGCCTATTTGAAAAAGGCAGTCGATGTACAGCGCATGGCTTGGTTTCCTACATTGTCGGCGACAGCTAATTACAACTGGATATCGATGAGTTATGGCGGTATGTTTGACGATTTCCGATGGAATCCTTATTCTACGGTTGGACTTTCTTTATCGCTGCCGATTTTTCAAGGAGGGGCTCGTCACTTTAAAATAAAACAAGCTAAATCGAATGTCTTGCAGTTGGGACTACAACGAGATAACTTGGTAAACTCTCTTTCGATGCAAGTGCAAATGTCGATGGATAATATCCAGAAATCTATAAAACAGATTGCTTCCAATAAGGAAGGTGTTCGACAAGCCGAGAAAGCATATTCCATCATGCAAAAAAGTTTCGAGATTGGTTCCGCTACTTTTGTAGAGCTTAACGATGCCGATTTGGCTTTGACGAACTCTCGTCTCTCGTATAATCAAGCCATATACGATTTCTTAGCGGCAAAGTCCGATTTACAATTGCTGTTGGGTAATACCGATTTGGAACAATATAAACAAGAGAAAAGCCAAGATAAGTAATACATTCATAGAATAATATAAGAAAATAAACATATGAAAAGAAATCATTTTTTCAACGTAATGGCTGTTTGTGCGGCCTTGTCGTTCGTCGCTTGTTCTGGACAGAAGGAGACTAGCGAACAAGTTGAGGAAGAAACTGTTCAACTTGTGAAAATTGCTAAGGTTATGGAGCAGGCTGTTCCGCAGGTCGTTTCATATACAGCTACGGTAGAACCCTATAAACGTAATTCGATTAGTTCGTCTGTCCCCAATCGTATCAAAAAAATATATGTAGAAGTCGGTGATAAAGTCTATGCCGGACAAAAATTGGTAGATTTGGATCAAGCCAATTTAGCTCAGCAGAAGTTACAGTTGGACAATTTGGAGTTGGAGTATAACCGTGTAAAGGAGCTTTTTGCCGTAGGCGGTGCTTCTCAGCAGCAAGTAGATCAGTTGCGTACGCAATATGAGACGACCAAGACCGCTTATGGAAATTTAGATGAAAATACGGTTTTGGTTAGTCCTGTAAACGGAGTGGTGACTGCTCGTAATTTTGATAATGGCGATATGGCCAGTGGGGCTATTTTAACGGTGATGCAGATACAGCCTGTAAAAGTATTGGTCAATGTATCGGAGAGTGATTTCACGAAAGTCAAAATAGGTATGTCGGTCGATGTAAATGTCGAGGTATATGGCGATGAAGTTTTCAAAGGAAAAGTATCGTTGATACATCCTACGATAGATCCTGCTACCCGCACATTTGTGACCGAGATCAATATACCCAATACCGATAGTCGCATTCGTCCGGGAATGTTTGCCCGCGTAAATATTGATTTCGGGAATGTCAATCGTGTCGTAGTACCCGATCAGGCTGTTGTAAAACGTTCGGGTTCTGGGGACAGATTCGTTTACGTGTATAAAGATGGAAAGGTTTCCTTTAATCAAGTTCAGTTAGGGCGTCATATAGACAAAACTTATGAATTGATTTCTGGTGTAGAGAATGGAGCCGAAGTCGTAATCGCCGGTCAATCCAGATTGAAAGATGGAGCCTCTGTGAAAATTGCAGAGTGATTTTAAGATACCTAATTAAACTATTCACACATTAAAGAAAAATTATATGAGTCTATATGAAGGTTCGGTAAAGAAGCCAATTATGACGTCATTGTGCTTTGTCGCAGTGGCTATCTTGGGTATCTTTTCCCTTACAAAGCTGCCTATTGACCTCTATCCCGATATTGAGACCAATACGATTATGGTCATGACAGCGTATCCCGGAGCCAGTGCTGCCGATATAGAGAATAACCTTACTCGTCCGTTGGAGAATGCGCTGAATGCGGTGAGCGATTTGAAGCACATTACTTCGGAGTCGAAAGAAAATATATCGTTGATTACCCTTGAATTTGAGTTCGGTGAAGATATAGATGTACTGACGAACGATGTGCGTGATAAATTGGATATGGTAAAATCGGAGCTGCCCGATGAGGCGGAAAATCCCATTATTTTCAAATTTAGTTCCGATATGATTCCCATTGTGCTGCTTTCTGTTCAGGCGAATGAAAGTATGCCGGCACTGTATAAAATCCTCGATGATAACGTCGCCAGTCCTTTGGCGCGTATCAGTGGAGTCGGTTCTGTCTCTATCAGCGGTGCTCCCGAAAGAGAAATACAAGTCTATGTGGATCCGGTCAAACTCGAAGCCTATAATCTCAGTATCGAAGCTATTTCGTCGGTTATTGGCGCTGAAAACAGGAATATACCGGGAGGTACGTTTGATGTCGGTTCGGAAACTTATTCATTGCGTGTGCAAGGGGAGTTTAGCGACGCCACGCAAATGAACGATATCGTAGTCGGTAATTTCGGTGGAAAGACAATCTATTTAAGAGATGTCGCCGTCGTACACGATTCAGTCGAAGAGCGGGCGCAAGAAACCTATAACAATGGAGTACAAGGGGCGATGATTATCGTCCAGAAACAGTCGGGGGCGAACTCTGTGGAAATCTCCGATGCTGTTATGGAAGCACTGCCTAGATTACAGAAAAATTTGCCGAGCGATGTTAAATTGGGTGTGATTGTCGATACTTCGGATAATATTCGGAACACGATTGATACGTTGTTCGAAACCGTTATTTTGGCATTACTCTTTGTGTCGATTGTGGTATTCCTGTTTTTGGGTCGGTGGAGAGCTACTGTTATCATCGTCATTACCATACCTATATCTTTGGTAGCATCGTTCATTTATTTGGCGGCTACGGGAAATTCGTTGAATATCATCTCTCTTTCTTCTCTTTCGATCGCTATCGGTATGGTGGTCGATGATGCTATTGTGGTACTTGAAAATGTGACGAATCATATCGAGCGGGGAAGTGAGCCGATGCAGGCCGCCGTTCATGGAACGAATGAAGTGGGACTTTCTGTGGTGGCATCTACGTTGACGCTTATCGCCGTGTTCTTCCCGTTGACATTGGTGACAGGTATGACCGGAGTTCTTTTCCAACAATTAGGTTGGATGGTAACCATTATTATGGTTATTTCTATCGTGTGCGCTTTGGCCTTGACTCCTATGCTTTGTTCTCGTATGTTGAAGTTGCAACCGAAACAATCTAAGGCTTTCAAGATACTTTACGGTCCCATTGAGAGAGGATTGGACAGTTTCGACAATGCCTATGCACGTTTGTTGCATTGGGCGGTAGGACACCGCACGATAGTTATTGTTTCGTGTATGTCTTTCTTTGTTCTCAGTTTATTCTTGGTTCGGTTCGTGGGAACGGAGTTTATGCCTACTCAGGATAATGGGCGTATAGGGGTAATCGTGGAATTACCTATTGGAACGCGTACTGAAATTTCCAAAGAGATAGGTATGCGGTTGTATAATCAATGGATGGAACAATATCCCGAAATTGAAGTTTGTAACTTTACGGCAGGACAAGCCAGTACAGACAATACCTATGCTTCGATGACCGATAACGGTTCTCATATTTTGACCTTTAATATCAGTTTGAGTGATCCGGGAGAACGGAAGAGAACACTGTCGGAGATTTGTGATTTGATGCGTAAAGATTTGGCGGGATATCCCGAAATTAAGAAATCGCAAGTGAATTTAGGTGGTGGTATGTCGGCTATGGGTGGTGAGACCATGCTTGATTACGAAATCTATGGTTATTCGTTCGAAGAGACCGATAGTGTAGCGGCTCAGCTCTCTGCTTTACTCCGGGATATAAAGGGTGTTAGCGAGGTTCGTATTAGTCGTGCCGATTATCAACCTGAGTATCAAGTAGATTTCGACCGGGAGAAATTGGCTCTTAATGGTCTTAACTTGGCGACAGCTGCTACTTATTTAAGAAATCGTATTAATGGAGCTACGGCTTCCCAGTTCCGTGAGGAAGGGGAGGAATATGATATTAAAGTAATGTATGCTCCCGAATATCGTACATCGATAGAAGACATAGAAAATATTGTCGTTTATAATGCTCAGGGAAAAGGCGTTCGTGTGAAAGAATTAGGGACCGTTGTAGAGCGGTTTGCTCCGCCGACGATTGACCGTAAAGACCGTGAGCGTATCAATACGGTTTCGGCTATTCTTTCGGGAGCTGCGATGAGCGAAGTTGTTGCTGCGGCTCAGGAAAAAATAGACCAAATGTCGCTTCCTTCGGGTATCAGTATACAATTGTCCGGTACTTATGAGGATCAACAGGATTCTTTTGGCGACTTATTTACTTTGATGTATCTCATCGTGATTTTGGTGTTCATTGTAATGGCTGCCCAATTCGAGTCGTTGACCTATCCGTTTATCATTATGTTCTCGTTGCCCTTTGCATTCTCTGGTGTATTCTTGGCCCTGTGGTTATCGGGCAATACATTGAATGTGATGTCGTTGATCGGTGCGATAATGCTTATTGGTATTGTGGTGAAAAATGGTATCGTGCTTATCGACTATATATCGTTGAACCGGGAAAGAGGTATGGGAATACGTGAAGCCGTTGTAACAGGTGGACATTCTCGTTTGCGTCCTGTAATCATGACGACTTTAACTACGATTTTAGGTATGGTTCCTATGGCTATCGGTACGGGGCAAGGTTCTGAAATGTGGAGGCCGATGGGTACGGCTGTGATCGGTGGTTTGACAGTATCTACGATTTTGACATTGATTCTCATACCTGTACTTTATTGTGTATTTGCCTCTGTCGGTGTGAAGCGCAAACGCAAGAAACATCACGAACGACTGCTTCAAGATGTAAAGATAAATTCTAATAACTAAATCAAAATGTTCTGTTTTCCTTTTCCGATTCTGGGAAAAGGAAAACAGAACACTAAAAATATAATTCGATATGAAATCTGTTCTTATCACTTTTGATCAAGCTCACTATGTGCGAATTATCGAACTGTTGGATAAACTCTCTTGTCGGGGGTTCTCTTATTTCGAACAGATGAGAGGACGTGGTTCCAAGACAGGGGAACCCCACTATGGCAGTCATGCATGGCCTTCCATGTGTTCTGCCATTATAACCGTTGTCGAGGATAGTAAAGTAGAGCCGCTGTTGGAAAAACTGCATCAGATGGACGAGGCTACTCCCCAGCTTGGGCTACGGGCCTTTGTCTGGAATATAGAGCAAGCAATTTGACGGGTTTGTGTCCGAACATCACACACCCACCCAGAGGCTGCATCGAATATTTCGGTGCAGCCTCTGGGTGTATTAGGCCGTGAGGATATCTCAACGATTTGTCGAAAGGGGATAATTTGTAGTCCGATTGTCTTCATATTTCGGTAAAATCATTATTTTTGTATTGCATAAAATTGTGTACTATGAAACATTCAAGCATTTGGAGCTGCCTCATGATTTTTTCAGTAGTTGGTATCTCCTTATTGACATCGTGTGGGAGAAGTGGAAAAGTGGAAATCACTCCCTATATTCTCAACTTGCATTTGAAATATACGCACATTGATAATTTCGAGCACGGTATAGCTCGGGTGAGCATGGATACTAAGACTGAGTCGGGTCGCGAGACAGCTGTCTATGGTTGTATTGACGAGAGGGGCAAGGAGGTGATACCTTGTATTTATGAGCTGGTATTTGTCGAGCCTGGTGGTATCGTGGCTCTTTCGAAAGAGGGGGTGTACAAACTTTTTGTCTATCGCGACGGTGGGGTAGAGGAATTCTCCCTCCCGTCAGGTATTCAGCCGATAAGCGGTTTCTGTTGCGACCGTAGTGCGGTTTGTGACGAGTATTATAACTATGGTTATATCGATTCCGAGGGGAACCTTGTGGTGCCCTGCCGGTATGAACGTGTGAATGATTATAACGAAGGTTTGGCCGTAGTCGAACAGAATTGGAGAAAAGGATATGTCGATACCGACGGTTACGAGGTGTCTCCTGTCTCTTATCGGGAAGCAGAAATGTTTAGAAATGGCCGCGGCTGCGTGCAGAACGAGGCAGGACTCTATGGCTACGTCGACGAGACGGGCCGAGAGGTAATTCCCTGTCGGTTCGAAAAAGCCATCTCCTTTTATGGCGAGGTGACCCCGGCGTGTCTCAATGGTCTCTATGGTTTGATCGACAAAGACGGCGAGTTTATCTCGACCCCGCGTTATGAGGCGATGGGTATTTGTGACGTTGATGTGTTTTATTTCTATGAGAACGGTCTCTATGGCTTTGTCGATGCCGAGCAGAAAGAACTGACTTCGGCACGTTACGACCGGATAGGTGAATTATTCAGCGAGGGGCTGATTGATGTGGAACAGCAGGGTAAACATGGATTCATAAATAAGCAGGGCGAAGAGGTGATACCCTGCATATACAGTCGGGTGAGCCGGTTTGAAAATGGCTTTGCCCGGGTGGCTCGCAATGGGAGGGTAGGGTATATCGATACCACGGGACGCGAAGTCTTTTTGCTCCCCTCTAACAGCTATGCGAGCACTTATCGCTCGGGCTACGGTGTGTTCTGTTTTAAAAGCGGTGGTGAGATATTCATCTTTGATGAGGAGGGTAACAGGCTCGACAGTAACGGTCGGGAGACTCCGGGTGCCATCTCTGCTGGTAGTGAGACACCCGCCAGTGGTAGCGTGGGTAGTGACGTGGTGTCTGTTCCCGCAGTTTCGGCACCCGTTTCGTCGGGTAGCAATCGAAGCGATCCAGCCCGTCGGGTCGAGTGGGAAATCCGCCGCAGCCGGGCCATTGAAGAGCTGACCCGCTTACAGATGAAATTGATCGAGGACCCCAATTCGGCTGCTATCAAGCACAACATACAGTCGCAGCAGAACATCATCAATACTTGTAACGAGATGATCGCTATCTATCAGTAACAGGGTGGACATTTCCTGTTTCGTGAGGGGCTGTTGTTTCTTCGTGCGAATTGGACTATCTTTACCGAGTCTTAAATAGATCTGTTATGAAAATTCTTCTCGACGTACATACTCACACGGTTGCTAGCGGACATGCTTTCAGTACTTTACAGGAGATGGTTCGCACGGCAGCCGATAAAGGCCTGCAAATATTGGGTATTACGGAACACACGGGTGGCATTCCGGGAACTTGTTCACCCATATATTTTCGGAATTTACCGGTAGTGCCGCGGCTGATGTACGGGGTGGAACTCTTATTAGGCGCCGAGATAAATATAGTCGATTATGAAGGTTCTCTCGACTTGGAAGAAGAATATTTTAAATTTTTGGATATTCGTATAGCCGGACTTCATTCGCTGTGTTATCGGCCGGGAACGGTCGAGCAGAATACATTGGCTGTGGAAGGTGCTATACGTAATGGTCATATCGACATTATCAGTCACCCCGGTGACGGTACGGCCGATCTGTTTTTTGAACCGTTAGTGCTGGCTGCCAAAGAGAACGGGGTGTTGTTGGAAATAAACAACAGTTCTCTCAATCCATATCGCCATAAGGAGAAAGCGAGAGAAAATAATTTGGAAATCCTGCGTTTGTGCAAACACTATGAGCAACCTGTCATTTTGGGGAGTGATGCCCATATCTCTTTTTCCATCGCCGATTACAGATGGCTGTATCCTCTGTTGGTGGAGACTGAGTTTCCCGAAGAGCTTATTCTCAATGATAAGCCCGATGTGTTCAAAGCTCGATTGAGACGCAACCGGGAGGAAATGGTCGTTTAGAATTTCGTCATTCCGTATTTATCGAATGTTTTCTTACGGGAAATCCATAGGGTGAGCAAAACCGATATGAGCGAAGAGGCGAAGATGGTTATCATTAGCATGATTTGATATTTGATGGCTACGCTTGGGCTGCTGCCTCCTAAAATTTGTCCGGTCATAGTTCCCGGAAGGGCGATAAGTCCCATGACTGCCATTGATGCGATCGTGGGGTTGAACGATTTGATGAGGGCTTCACGCATGAAGGGGGTCAGGGCTTCGCTGGGAGATGCGCCGTTCCCCAACAGATAAAGGTATAATTGTCGTTCTCTGTTTAGAGAGCCGTAAAACGAATTGAGAGCGATAACGTTGGCCGATAACATATTGCCTAAAATCATACCACTGATGGGAATAAAATATCGGGCGGTAAAGATTTTTTCCGGGCGAACGACTAAGCCTAAGAAATAAAAGTCTATGACGAGTAGTGAGACGAGAAATGCAACGGAAACAGCCATGAATAAAGTTCGTACGGGTAAGTGGGTTCGTTTTAGTGCGGTCGATGAAGCTATGATTATCATGAGCAATATCCATAACAGATTTATCCACAGTTTATCCCATAAAAACAGGTATTCGAGATAAAATCCGATGAGGAAGAGTTGTACGGTCATACGTAGCGCGGCGATGAGCGTGTCTTTTACCAAACCGGTACGGTAACGGTAGAGAAAATAGGTAGGGATTATCAATAACAGAAATCCCAAAGCCATGTGTCCGTATCCGATATTTATTGTTTCCATAATCAATCTCCGATGTATATTTTTCGGTCGAACGCCTCTATGAAGCGAGTGTCGTGCGACACCATCACTACGGTTGTTTCCCGCATGGCGTGAATGTAATCGATGATAAGAGAAATAGAGTCGGGATCGAGAGCCGAGGTAGGTTCGTCCAAGAGAACGATTTTTTTGTTTAACAAAGCCGTTATCATCAGCATAATACGCTGGCGCTGTCCTCCCGATATTTCAATAGAGCGTTTTTCATACAGTTCGGGTTCCAGTCCGAGTCTTGCGAAATGATTCAGGATAGTTTCTTTCGTAGGTCTCGACGGTTGGTTTATTTTTAGCCTGAAAGGGGCTGCGATCAGTTCTTCGACTGTTTCAAACGGGAGAGTGAACTCTTGGGGCAACCATGCGGTTATCCGTCGTATTTGTTGTATGGCAACGCTGTCGAGGATTTTACCGTTTATACGGATAGAGCCTTCGTCTGGTAAAACAAAGCCGGCTACCGAAGCAAGAAGGGTGCTTTTACCGTGTCCCGAAGGTCCGTAAAGCACCACTTTCTCGCCGGAGCTGATGCAACACGAGAAGTGTTGCATCAGAGGCTTGTTGTCATAAATGAAAGTTATGTTGTTGAATTCGATCATTTTTGTTGGTCGGTAGTTGTAGCTTGCGGCTTCAACCAACGGTCGAGCCAACGGAAGAAAATTCTTTGCCACAGTACACCGTTCTGAGGCTTCAAAATCCAGTGGTTTTCGTCGGGGAAGATGAGCATTTCTGCCGGAACTCCTCGGAGTTTGGCTGCGTTGAACGCCGACATACCTTGTGAGGCAAGAATGCGGAAATCATATTCTCCGTGAGTGATAAGTATGGGGGTATCCCATTGGTCTACGAATTTATGCGGCGATGTAGCGAATGTACGTTGTGCCGTAGCATTCTTTTTATCCCACGGAGCTCCGCCCATATCCCAGTTGGCAAACCACATTTCTTCGGTTTCTACATATTGTTGTTCGAGGTTATAGATACCTGCGTGGGCGATAAATGCTTTGAATCGTTTTTGGTGATGTCCGGCCAGCCAATAGACCGAGAATCCTCCGTAGCTGGCGCCAACTGCGCCCATGTGGTCGCCGTCGATGAACGGTTCTTTTTTCATTTCATCGGTCGCACTGAAATAGTCTTTCATGTTTTGGCCACCGTAATCTCCGCTGATTTGTTCGAGCCATTCTTGACCGAATCCGTAGAGACCCCGACGGTTGGGTGCGATAACGATGTATCCGTTGGCCGCCATTAATTGCAGATTCCAACGGTAAGACCAGAATTGGCTCACCGGTTGTTGAGGTCCGCCTTGACAATAGAGGATAGCGGGGTATTTTTTAGAAGGATCGAAATGGGGAGGATAAACGATCCACGTAAGCATCTTTTTGTTATCTGTCGTCTTTATCCAGCGTTCTTCGACTTTACCCATAGTGATTTGATCCAGAATATCTTTATTCTCGAAAGAGATTTCCTTTACTTCTTTGCTTTGCGGGTCGATACTATAAATTTCATCGGGCTGAGACAAAGAGTGGCGCATGGCGATCAAACAGTTGTCGTTTACGGGAGCCAATGAGGCATAATCGTAATATCCGGTCGTGATTTGTTCGATTTTTTTATCGAGCCCTACTTTGAAAATGTGTATTTCTCCCTGATAGGCCGAACGGATATATAGAGATTTTCCGTCGGGACTCCAAGCCAATTCATCGGTGCTGTAATCGAAGTCGGAGGTCAGGTCTTGTTTTTCTCCTGTTTCCATGTTCATGATGAAGAGTCGATTTTTGTCCGATTCGTAACCCTCGCGTTCCATGCTGCCCCATGCCAGATATTTCCCGTCGGGCGAGAACGCCGGTGTAGTATCGTATCCCATCATGCCCTCGGTAAGGTTTTTGGTTTCTTGGGTGGAGAGGTCATACAGATAAATATCTGAATTTGTCGATAAAGAATATTCCATACCGGTTTTCTTTCGGCTGGTATAAGCGACGGCTTTACTGTCGGGAGTCCATGCGAAAGATTCGATACCACCGAATGGCTTCATGGGAGATTCGTATGGCTCTCCTTCCATAATGTCGGTAATATCGGTTAACTGTTTACCGTCGAATGAAGCGATATAAGGGTGGGGTATCTCTTCCACCCACTCGTCCCAATGCTTGTACATTAAATCGTCGATCACACGTCCTGTCGCTTTATCGAGGTCGGGGTAGAGGTCCGAGGCTTTCTCGCTGTATTTCACGTTGCCGATGAAAAGTATATGTTTCTCGTCGGGCGAGAATAAAAAACCGTGGACACCTTTCTCATGGTGGCTTATTTGTCGGGCATTGCTACCGTCGGCATTCATAATCCATAATTGTGAATCTCCGCTCTTTCCCGACAGGTATGCTATTTGTTTGCCTCCGTCGATCCATACGGCATTGCCTTCCGATTCGGGAGTACAAGTGATTTGCTTTTTGTTTTGTCCGTCGATGTCCATGACGAAGAGCTCACGGTTGCTTTTGTTTTGTTCCAGATTTTCGTAAGAGACACCATACAAAATTTTACTCTTGTCGGGAGAAACTACGGGACCGCTTACTCTGCCGAATGCCATGAGCACTTCTGTGGTCATGATTCCATTCTCGACTTTTACGGGTTGTTTGCCGATTACGTCTCCGGTTTTTCCGGTCGGCTGACAGGCCGTTACCAATAAAGTTCCTGCCATCATCATACAATTTAGTTTGTTCATAAATAACGGTTTATAGTTTATTTATTGTTCGGTTTTTTCTTTTTTTGCCTACTCTTTGTCTCACTTACGATTCTTGCTGGTTTTCTCCACGGGGTGTTCCCATATAGTTTTTCCGCCAAATCGTTTCTGTGCATGCGTTTGAGTGAATTTTGTATGTCGTTTCTCTTTTCGGGGAGATACCAGAAGAAATATTTGCGTTGGTTTAACTTCTCTTCCGGTTTTCGAGCTGTGAAAACTTTCTCGCCGGTGTAGGGGTGTATTCCTGTATAATAAATTTCGGTGGACAGAGTCATAGGAGTAGGCGTAAAATCCTGTACTTGTTCCAATTTGAAATTCATTTGTTTTGTCAAAGCCGCCAATTCTGCCATATCTTCCTCTGTACAGCCCGGGTGGCTCGATATGAAATAAGGGATAATTTGCTGGTTCAGACCTTTCTCCTTGTTTATTCGTTCGAAAATTCGTTTGAATTCTTCGAAGAGAGAGAACGAGGGTTTGCGCATGATGTTGAGAACTCGGTCCGAAGTGTGCTCCGGGGCTACTTTCAGTCGACCGGAGACGTGACGGGATATGAGTTCCTCTGTATAAAGCCGAGTACAATGGTTTAACTCATTATCTTTGTGGCGGTGGAGCAAAAGGTCGTACCGTACTCCGCTGCCGATAAACGATTTTTTTATGCCGGGTAGGGCATCGACAGCTTGGTATATATCCAGTAAAGACGAATGGTCGGCATTGAGATTCGGGCAGATTTGAGGAGCCAAGCAGGAAGGCCGTTTACACTTTCGGCAAAGTTCTTCATTTGCCCCGTGCATTCGGTACATGTTTGCCGAGGGGCCTCCCAAATCGCTCAGATATCCTTTGAAGTCGGGCATATCGATGATTTGTTTTACCTCTTTGAGAATGGACTCTTTGGAACGGGAGGCAATGAATTTGCCCTGATGTGCCGAGATGGTGCAGAATGCACATCCGCCGAAACACCCTCTATGCAGATTGACCGAGAATTTTATCATTTCATATGCTGGAATTGTTTTCCCTCTGTATTTGGGGTGGGGCATACGGGTATAAGGAAGGTCGAACGAGGCATCTATTTCCGTTTCGGTCATGGGCGGGTAAGGAGGATTGACCATAATTGCCCGCTCTCCCACGCTTTGCCAAAGTCGCTTGGCGTGGTATTTATTGGATTCTTCCTCGATGTGCTTGAAATTTTCCGATTGCTTCCGTTTGTGGAGTAGGCATTCTTCGTGTGATGCGAGGACGATATTCCCTTCGTCTTCCGTAATGCAAGGCATATTCGAAAGAGGTTGCATGCTTGCTGTTTGTGGAATGTCGTCGAGCTGTTTTATGTTCTTACCCTGTTGTAACCGGCGGGCTATTTCGATAATGGGACGTTCCCCCATTCCGTAAATTAACAAATCGGCCGGGCAGTCAGCCAGAATGCCGGGTAATAGTTTGTCTTGCCAGTAGTCGTAGTGAGTCAGGCGTCGCATAGAGGCTTCGATTCCCCCAACGATAATCGGAGTGTCCGGGAATAACCGTTTTAAGATACGGCTATAAACGATTGTAGGATAGTCGGGTCTCATGCCATGTCGGCCATTGGGAGTATAAGCATCGTCGCTCCTCAATCTCTTGTTTGCGGTATAATGGTTCACCATCGAGTCCATAGCTCCCGCCGAAATACCGAAGAATAACCGGGGGATACCCAATTTTTTGAAATCCCGCAAATCGTCTTGCCAATTAGGTTGGGGAACGATAGCCACTCTCAATCCTTCGGCTTCGAGCGTGCGTCCGATCACGGCAGCCCCAAAAGAGGGGTGGTCCACATAAGCATCTCCCGAAAATAGGATTACATCGACGTAATCCCAGCCTCGTAAATCCATCTCCTTGCGAGTGGTCGGTAACCAATCTTGTAATCGGTATTCTTTCATTTTCTTGTTAATAGAGCCCTTCGATTTTTCCGTTTACTACTTTTATTTGATGTGCTTGCGGGTGCTTGGGGAGACCCGGCATGCGTAGCATCTCTCCGGCTATGGCTACGATAAAGCCAGCACCTGCATTTAATTCTATGTCGTTGATGGTAAATTGAAAATCTTTAACCAACCCGTATCGTTTCGGATCAGCTGAAAATGAATATTGGGTTTTGGCGATACAAACCGGTAAATGATTTAGGTTCCAGTTCTTAATTTGTTTCAACTTCTTCTCGGCTTTTTGACTGAATACGACCTCTCCCGCACCGTAGATAGTGTGTGCGATCTTTTCTATTTTTTCGGCCGGGGAATCGTTATCGTCGTAGGTGAAACGTAACGGACGAGACGGATTGTTTTCTATCTCTTCGACAACGGCATGTGCCAAATCGGCGGCCCCGATACCGCCGTCGGTGTAAGCGTTGTTCACAACGTATCTTATACCTTTTTGTTCGCAATGGCGCATGATGAGTTCTATTTCTTCATCAGTATCGCTGGTGAAACGGTTGAGAGCCACCAATACAGTTTGTCCGAAAGATTGTAGGTTTTCGATGTGTTTGTCGAGGTTGGCGAATCCTTGAACGATACCCTCTCTGTTCGGTTTCGTTATGTCTGCTTCGGGAACGCCTCCGTGCATTTTCAGCGATAATGTGGTCGCCACGAGGACTGTCAAATCGGGACGAAGTCCGCTTTGACGGCATTTGATGTTGAAGAATTTTTCGGCTCCCAAGTCAGCTCCGAAGCCCGCTTCGGTTACGACATAGTCGCCGAAAGTGAGAGCCATGCGGGTGGCTATGGCCGAATTGCAGCCGTGAGCAATGTTGGCGAACGGCCCTCCATGTACGAGTACAGGATTATGTTCGGTCGTTTGCACCAAATTAGGTTCTATCGCATCGCGTAACAAGGCGAGCACAGGGCCTGTGATACCCAAATCGTTTACCGTGAACGGCTCTCCATTATAACGATGTGCAACGACGATACGGCCGATGCGTTGTTCCATGTCTTCCATATCTTTCGAGAGACAAAGAATCGCCATGATTTCCGATGCAGGAGTAATGTCGAATCCTGCTTCCGTGGGAATCCCGTTGTTGAGTCCCCCCAATCCGGTCACAATCTGCCTTAGTGATCGGTCGTTCATGTCCATTACCCGCCTCCAAAGTATGTTTTTCAGTCCACTGCCCTCGGCTCGGTTCTGGAAAATATAGTTGTCCAACTGTGCGGCTATTAAGTTGTGAGCCGACGTAATGGCATGGAAATCTCCGGTGAAGTGCAGATTGATTCTTTCGGGAGGTAGTACTTGTGCGTACCCGCCGCCGGTAGCTCCGCCCTTAATCCCGAAACATGGACCCAGCGAAGGTTCTCGTAAAGCGATGAAGGCTTTCTTACCGATATGGTTGAGTCCCATGCCCAATCCTATGCTCACGGTCGTTTTTCCCACACCGGCTTTGGTTGCGGTAATAGCGGTTACCAATATGAGGTGGCTCTTTTTTGCTTTATGGTCGTCGATAAGTTTGAGCGGTACTTTGGCTATATAAGGACCGTAGTGGAATAAGTTTTCGACAGGAATACCCGCTTTGCGGGCTATGGTATCTATTTCTTCCAAGACTGTGCTGTCGGCTATTTCAGTATCACTTTTCATAAATTCAGGTAGTCGTGGTTGTTTTTTGATATAAATCTTCTAGTTTTATAAGCTCGTCCCGATATTGTGCCGCTTCGATGAAATCCATTTTTTTTGCCGCTTCGACCATCTGTTTGCGAGTACGTTCGATGGCCTTTTGCAACTGTTCTTTCGACATATATTTGACGATAGGATCGGCGGCGATATCTACATGTTCCCGATATTCGTCGCTGTACGCTTTTGTCGGTTTGGTCGCTTTGGACGGTTGCGCCTGTTGTTTTGTATCTGCATTCGATATGAGCACCGAGCTCTTCGACTTTTGTATCGCTTGGGGAGTGATATGGTTTTCTTCGTTGTAAGCCAACTGTTTCTCTCTCCTTCTATTGGTCTCGTCTATGGTTTTTTGCATGCTTTCGGTGATTCGGTCGGCATACATGATTACCCGCCCATTGAGGTTTCTTGCGGCCCGTCCTACGGTTTGTGTCAGCGAACGATGCGAGCGTAGGAAGCCTTCTTTATCGGCATCGAGTATGGCCACTAACGAGACTTCGGGTAAATCCAATCCTTCGCGTAAGAGGTTAACCCCGATAAGCACGTCGTAAACACCCGCTCGTAAATCGTCCAAAATTTTAATACGATCGAGAGTGTCGACATCGGAGTGTATATAATTACAGTTGATGTCGAGCTTGGCGAGATAAGCGTTCAGCTCCTCGGCCATACGTTTGGTTAGGGTCGTTACCAGAACTCGTTCGTCGCGTTCTATCCTTAGTTGTATCTCTTCTAATAAGTCGTCGATTTGGTTCAGGCTGGGACGTACCTCTATGATAGGGTCGAGCAATCCCGTCGGACGGATAACTTGTTCGACGACGATACCTTCGCTCTTTTCCAGTTCATAATCGGCGGGAGTGGCGCTTACATAAATGATTTGCCGAGCCAATCCTTCGAATTCGTCGAATTTCAAAGGCCGGTTGTCTACGGTGGCAGGTAGTCGGAATCCGTATTCTACCAAATTCATTTTTCGGGATCGGTCGCCTCCGTACATCGCTCGGATTTGCGGTACGGTCACATGGCTCTCGTCGATAATCGTTAGGAAGTCTTTGGGAAAATAATCGAGCAGGCAGAAAGGTCTGGTTCCCGCTTCTCGGCCGTCGAAATATCGGGAATAGTTTTCTATCCCCGAGCAGTGGCCTATTTCCCGAATCATCTCCACATCGTAGGTCACCCGTTCGTAAAGCCGTTTGGCTTCTAAGTTTTTTCCGATAGATTTGAAAAATTCTACTTGTTTACCGAGATCGATTTCTATTTCTCCGATAGCTTTGTCTATTCGCTCTTTGGTCGTGACGAATAGGTTAGCCGGAAAAATTTTGTAAGCATCGAATGTCCCCGTGCTGTTTCCCGTCGCAGGGTCTATGGTACGTATCGATTCGATTTCTTCGCCCCAGAACTCGATACGGACAATCACGTCGTCATAGGCGAGATAAATGTCTACCGTGTCGCCCTTCACTCTGAAATTACCCCGGCTCAGTTCTATCTCGTTACGGGAGTACAGCGAATCGACGAAATGCCGCAATAGTCGATTCCTTCCGATATTGTCGCCAACCTTTATGTCGATGACATTGCTGTGAAAGTCTTCGGGATTCCCTATACCGTATAGGCATGAAACCGAAGATACCACGATAACGTCCTTACGACCCGAAAGAAGGGCCGATGTGGTGGATAGACGCAACCGGTCTATCTCTTCGTTGATGGCTAAGTCCTTTTCGATATAAGTGTCGGTCGAGGGTATATAAGCCTCCGGTTGATAATAGTCGTAATATGAAACGAAATATTCTACTGCATTTTCGGGGAAAAAACTTTTGAACTCATTATATAATTGTGCGGCCAGAGTTTTGTTATGGCTTAAAATGAGAGTCGGCTTCTGGACCCGCTCGATTACATTCGCCATAGTGAATGTTTTTCCTGACCCGGTTACACCCAATAGAGTCTGATAGGGAGTCCCGTCGAGTATTCCCCGACTTAACTCGTCGATAGCCTCCGGTTGGTCCCCAGTCGGACGATAAGGTGAAATGAGTTTAAAGTTCATTGAAATCGATTCTTTAATAAGATTCCGGGATTACAAAACAAAGGACTAAATAAACCAGCAGGGCGAGGCCTATTGTCCCGATAGATAACAGTACACAGATGATACGGACCACGGTAGGGTCTATACCTAAATATTCACCTATACCTGCGCATACGCCGCCTAACATGCGGCCGTTGCGGGGACGGGTAAGTTTCTTTATCGTATTCATTTTATGTTTGATAATTTTTCAGATACAAAGATAGTGAAAGGTGAGAGCAGAGACAAACGGAAATGAAATTTCCGATTGGGCTATGCCGAACCGCATCCTATTTTCGCTACTGTGCAAAGATAGTGAAAGGTGAGCGTAGAGGCAAACGGAAATCATATTTTCGACTTGGTTATGCCAAGCCTCCTCCTATTTTGTATTTCCTTTCGAAGATAATAAGACAAAACGTACCTGTCTGTTTTTCATAAAGGCCGGTATGAAAATATGAAAGATAATATATTTGCTGATACTGACAAAAAAAGTTGGTCGATATAAACTTTATTATTACCGATAAATGAGGAGTCTTTATCCCGGTCATCGTTAAATTTCTCTTATTTCCTTTCTATATTCGTGTGAAATCTCTAACTTTGCAAACTGATAAATAAATTAATAATGAGAAAAGTAATCTGTTCGATAGTTTGTGCTTTGCTCCTTGTGTCGTGCGGCGAATATAATAAGATACTGAAAAGTACTGATTATGAGCTGAAATACGACTATGCTAAGAAGGCGTTTGAACGGAAAAAATATATGCAGGCTGCGACCTTGCTCGAAGAGTTGGTTGCAATTTTCAAAGGAACGGATAGGGCAGAAGAGTCGTTGTATTTATTGGCTCGGAGCTATTATTTGAATAAGGATTATATTACGTCTGGCGAATATTTTCAGGCGTATTATAAAAATTATCCCAAAGGGGAATATACCGAATTGGCCCGTTTTTATTGCGGATATGGTTATTATTTGGACTCTCCCGAGGCTAAATTGGATCAAACAGGCACTTATAGAGCAATCGATGAAATGCAGCGTTTCCTCGATTATTTCCCGAATAGCGAACGGGCTAAACAGGCACAGGATATTATTTTTGAGTTACAAGACAAACTTGTGTATAAAGAGCTATTGAATGCCCAGCTATATTATAATTTGGGTAATTATATGGGGAATAATTATCAATCGGCTATCATTACGGCGCAAAACGCTTTGAAAGAATATCCCTATACGCGATATAAGGAAACTTTGTCCATGTTGATTTTGAAGTCGAAATATCAAGAAGCGGTACAGAGTATCGAAGAAAAGAAACCTGAGCGTTTTCGTGATGTCATCGACGAATACTATTCGTTTATCAACGATTATCCTTCGGGAGAATATTCGAAAGAAGCCGAGAATATTTTTAAAGTGGCGAATAAATACGTAAAAGATTAATCTTTAAAATAATGGATTACAAGAAAACAAATGCACCGACAAACACCGTAACACGCGATATGGTGGCGTTGTCTTCCGACACGGGAAACATTTATGAAACGGTTTGTATTATTGCCAAGAGAGCCAATCAAATTGCAGTTGAGATGAAGACCGATCTTGAAAAGAAACTTCAAGAATTCGCTTCTTGCAACGACAATTTGGAGGAGGTTTTTGAAAATCGGGAACAAATTGAGATCTCTCGTTATTATGAGAAATTGCCGAAACCGGTTCTCATTGCTACGCAAGAATATATAGAGGGTAAAGTATATTATAAAAATCCCGAGAAAGAAAAATCGGCTATTGAATAATAGTCTGTAAAGTATACCTGCAAGCCGCACTATTCTGTATGATGATGGTGCGGCTTGCAGATTTCTTTGTCTGTCGGTAAAATCGTTTTATTAGTTTGTTACCGAGAAAAGTAAAAAGCTCAATTAGTTCATTAAAACTATGATTAATAGAATATTAATCCGTTCCAAAGTCGTTCAAATAGCCTATTCGTATTTCCTGACGAAAGACAAGACTGTTATGGAAGCTGAGAAAGAATTGTTTTTCAGTTTCGAAAAATCTTACGAGTTGTATCATTTATTATTGACTTTGATGGTCGAATTGACCGATACGCAAGCTGCAAGGGTGGAAGCTGCTCGTATGAAATTCTTGGCGACTCCCGAGGAGAAGAATCCCAATATGCGCTTCGTTAATAACCGGTTTATCGAGCAGTTGAGGAATTGCGACGATTATAAAGATTACCACGAGAAGAAACCTGTGACTTGGACCAATGAACCGAAGTTCCTGAGAGACTTTTCGGAGCGTATCGTAAAGAGTGAATTGTATAAAGAGTATATGGATTCTTCGGACGATTCTTATGAAAACGATTGTGAGTTCTGGAAAAAAGCCCTTAGGGCTTTGATCTGCACCGACGAGGAGTTGACGGAATTGTTAGAGCAAAAGTCTTTATATTGGAATGACGATTTGGAGATTATAACGACATTCGTTTTAAAAACGATCAAACAATTTAGTGAAGAAAACGGAGGCCCGCAATCGTTATTACCGATGTTTAAAGATGACGACGATGCTGAATTTGCCAAAGAGTTGTTCAGGAATACATTGATTCATGGGGGAGAATATCGCAATTATATAGAAAATTTCATCAAAAATTGGGAGATCGAGCGTGTCGCTTTCATGGATATTGTGATTATGATGGTGGCTTTGAGCGAGTTTCATAGATTCCCTTCGATACCGACAAGAGTGACTTTGAACGAATATATCGAGTTGGCAAAGGCTTATAGTACATCGAAGAGCGGGCAGTTCGTAAACGGAGTATTGAATGCGATAGCCGATAACCTTAAAAAAGAAGGTGTTCTAACAAAAGAATAATGAAATTTGTTATATATTTGTGCACGGGTTTTAGGATCCAAGTATAAATTTTTTATTAAAAGCTAAATTATGACAGTGTTATCAATTTTTTTACAAGCTGCAACGGGGAGTGGAATGTCGAGCATTCTGATGATGGTTGCATTGATCGCTATTTTTTATTTTTTCATGATTCGTCCTCAGACGAAGCGTCAGAAAGAAATTCGCAAGTTCCGTGAGTCTCTCACCACTGGTGACAAAATTGTTACGGCAGGAGGTCTATTCGGAAAAATAAAAGAGGTTAAATCCGATTCTTTTATTATCGAAATAGCCGAGAATACTCGTGTTCGTATTGCCAAAGATTCTGTTTATCCTTCTGCTGCCGAAGCTAAGGATAGCGGAGCCGATCAAGCTAAGTAATCTATTTTTTCAAAGGACTCCTTTGCAGGAGAATAAGAAGATAAGGTTTTTTATCAAGGAACATCGGTTCTGTCGATAAAAAACCTTATCTTTGTTGTATGTAGTCGTTGCATGATATATGGAAGAGAATATTTCAGACCGCATAGTAGCAAAGTTTAAGTCGATTATCCAGAGGATTGGTACTGCATTCCGTCAGGAACGCACGCGGGAATTGTTTACATTTTTGGGGTTTGTTCTCCTTTCGTTGATATTCTGGTTTATGCAAGGGCTGAATGAGGAGGTTGAAAATTCTTTCAAAATACCGATAGAACTACAAAACCTTCCCGAGAAAACGACTCTTATTAATGATCTCCCGTCTCATATCGAGGTGAGAGTACGGGATAAAGGTCCTGTTATGTTGGGGTATGCGATAGAAGGATTGTCCCCGTTACGGATTAATTTTCAGGAGTATGATAAGGGGAGAAATTCTTTTTTGTTGTTGTCGTCTCAGCTTGAAACTATATTGCGAAAGTCCCTCCGTTCGTCAACGAGTATTGTTTCGATTATTCCCGATACGTTGAAAGTGATGTACACACACAATGCCGGTAAACGGGTGAAGCTGGTTGTGAAAGGTGTCGCATCGACTACCCCTCAGTGTGTACTGAGTGGTGATATGACAGCCGATGTCGATTCGGTGATGGTTTATGGAGAGTCTTCCTTATTAAAACGAGTTAAAGAGGTTTATACGACCGATTTTGAAGCAAAAAAGTTGAACGATACCCTTCGCACGGTTGTCAAGATAGCGAAGATTCCGAATCTTCGAATTGTTCCTGAACAGGTGACCGTCACCATACCTGTGGAAGAAATGACCTCTAAAATTCTCGATATCCCTGTAATCCCGCAAAATGTACCTTCGAATTGGTCTCTTATCACATTTCCTTCGTCGGTGCAACTTTCTTGCATGATGCCGTTTAGTAAGTTTGCGGCGGTCGATGAAGATAGTTTTTTATTGGGAGTCGATTTTCTGGATTTGTCGCGGCGGCGTCTCTCTGATAAATTAGGGGTGAAGATATTGAATGCACCGGAATATGTCCGAAATATAGTGTTGTCGCAAGACAGTGTCGATTATATTTTGGAGCAGAAAAGACCTGCATTTGTAGTTCCTGTCGATTCTGCCAATCGAGTAACACCCGATTCGATATGAGACGTATAGGTATTACCGGTGGCATAGGTAGTGGCAAGTCGGTTGTCTCTCGGTTGCTGCGTATAATGGGATATTCTGTATATGATACAGACTCGGAAGCGAAGAGGCTGATGGAATCTTCGTTGGAAGTCGTGCAGAAACTATCGGAGTGCTTTGGGAGAGATATATATCATAACGGTCGATTGAACCGGGGTTTGTTGTCCTCTCGGGTATTTGGAGAGTCGGATAAGATAGTGTTGCTTAATTCCATAGTACATCCGGTGGTACGCTTCGATTTCTATCGATGGTCCGAATCTCTAAACGAGGAGATATGCTTTGTGGAATCGGCCATTTTGTATGAATCCCGGTTTGACGAACTGGTAGATGAAGTCTGGACGGTGACAGCACCGGAAGAGTTAAGAATAAGTCGGGTTCGCCAGCGCAGCGGTTTGACCGAGGAAGAGATAAAAAAGCGTATGGCTGCTCAATTGTCCGAGGAAGAAAAACAGAGAAGAGCTGCTCATATTATTTGGAATGACGGTAATGTATCTGTTATCCATACGGTTTTATCTTTATTGAAGTCATTGGAATGAGAATTTTTCGTTTTGAAGAGGGTTAAACCGGACAAGAATATTATTTTTGTGGTTCGAATGATTTAAGTAATTAAATATAAAACGAAAATTTTATGTTAAAAACGATTTTATCTATTTCCGGTAAACCCGGTTTGTTTAAATTGATATCTCAGGCAAAAAATATGCTGATCGTGGAATCTCTGCAAACGGGGAAACGGCAACCTGCTTATGCCCATGAAAAAATCATATCGTTAGGAGATATCGCTATTTTCACCGATGAAGAAGACGTACCTTTGAGTGAAGTATTGAATGCGATAAAAGAAAAAGAAAATGGAGCGAAAGTAACATTGGATATCAAGAAAGCCGATAATGAAACATTGCGTGCATATTTGGCGGAAGTGTTGCCTAATTTCGACCGTGAACGTGTCTATCCGACCGATATAAAAAAATTGATAAGTTGGTATAACTTGTTGGTCGAAACCGGGAATACCGATTTTGAGGAAGAAGAAAAAACTCAAAAAGATGCCGATGTCGAGAACACGGCAGCAACGGACGATTCTGTAAATGAGAAAGAGGAAAAGCCCAAGACCAAAAAGTCAACAAAGAAAAAAGCAGAATAAGAAGCCGTTCTAATGAACGGTAGATATAAGCCTGTGCGGTTTCCCGTACAGGCTTTTTTATGGATCGATGGTGTGTATCCAAGCTCCTTGTGTGCGAATATCGTGGCAGGGAATACTATTTTCGAAACAGTCGTTTTGTAATTTAGTGACTCGTCTGGGGTGAACATCGGGACCGATGATAAATTGCTGAACGGAAAATAGTTCGAGTATGTCTTCTATTCTGCCGTTGAACATCTTGCCGATAATAACATAGTCTATCGTTAGTTTTTTCCCTATTGATAGTTTATCCCATTCCTGTTTACCGAGGAGAACGAGCCGTTTTCCATAAAATTGGGCGAAGGGATAGTCTATAAAGCCGGTGTTGTCTTTGGTTCCGGGGGAGCCGTGTTGGAATATTTCGTATTGTGTCTTTCCGTTTTTCATACGATATTCTTCTTCCACTACCCTTTGACCGGAGGTAAGGGTGTCGGATAAGAGAATATAACAACGATCTTTATCGCTGAGTTGAACGACTGTCGATTTTTTACTGTCATATACGATAATTTCTGGCTGGGGCGATTTGTAAGTGCACAAGTCAAAAATGAGAAAACCGATACAAAAGCCCAGAGTCAGCCAAAGAGTCTTTTTCGAACGATTCTTGACGGTTATATAAGATAATATGCCGCAAATGAAATAAAGCCATAGATAGCGAGTTTCCAACCATACGCTTTCGATGTGGCTCCACGGTAGTTTGTATATATGCAGGCTTATCTGTTGTATATATTGCAGTAAAAAATCGACGGTATTTCCTAACCAATCATAGGGAATATGTAGGGCCGAGAGTAACAATAGTAAAAAAGAGAGTCCGAAAACAACGGGTAAAAGAGGCAGTACGAAAATATTACCGATTAGAAATAATAGAGGAATAGTGTGAAAATAATAGACGGCAATGGGTAGGGCTCCGATTTGGGCGGCGATGGATACTGCGACGCAAGAACTAAGCCAACGAACGACAAAGTAGGGTGAATTACCTCCGATATTTAGTTTGGTGTAGAATAGCAAGATAGCGGTTACTGCCGAGAAACTCATTTGAAATCCCACATCGAAAATGAGGTTCGTGTCGTACGATAACATAAAAAATGCTGCGGCGAAAAGTGCATTGAGAGAACTGTTGCGTCGGTCGAGAAATTCGGCTGTTAAAAGAAAGGATGCCATGATACAAGCTCGTACGGCCGATGGCGATAAGCCTGTTATATAAGCATAAATCCATAAAACGAATAAAGTGAATAGAGGCCTTAGTTTTCTGCAAGATTTGAAAAGAGAGAGGGGAAAGAACAAGAAGTAAATCAAAGATGCTACGACTCCCATGTGAAGTCCGCTTACGGCTAACACATGTGAAAGTCCGGCGGCCGAAAAGTACGATCTTAGGTCTTGTGGAAATTCCTGTCGTTCGCCTAACAACAAAGCCCTCAATAAAAGTGTACTGTTTTTAGACAAATTACAGGATTGAAGTTGGTCGGAAAGATGTTTTTGTAGATCCGAAGTAGCCTTTCGAAGATTCGATTTTGGTTTTTCTCCGATATATTTCCATTGTTTCCCGGTCAAATATTGACTTCTCGATATACCTTTGTGCTTCATGAACGAGGCGAAATCGAAAGCATAAGGATTGGTGTTGGACGGTATTACTTTCGGTCGAAATTCAAACCCGATGATGTCGCCGTATTCGAGCCGTCGAGCTTGAATACCTTTTTCAAAATAGAGAGCTATTTTTTCTTTATATTTCACGATCGACCCGTTTGTATCCGACAGGGCTGTTATCGTAACGGGACAGTAGTAAGAGTTCTTTTTTTCTATGGCTTTGTCGTTTACGTGAGCTATCGCGATAGGATAAAAACCAGAAGGCTGTTGGGATATGCGGTTTTGAGTGCCATGCAGTATCGCTCCGATAGAAAAGACGATAAGGAATAATCCGACTCTGAAAATACTTCGTTTGTGGTATTGTTCTTTGATACTGTCTCGTTTTATGAATGAACTCCATAAAACTAAGCCGCATAAAGCGGGAATGAGGTTTCCCCATATCGGTGGACATAGGAACTCTTGGTACAGGATACCTGCCAATAGAGGAACTAACAACCGTATGAATGGAGTGCGGGCTACCGATAGGGAGGAGTTATTCATAAGTCGATTGTTTTGAATAGGGCTTATGTTCAAAATTTTCGGGTCATATAGCGCATGAAATCCGATTCGACACCACCGGTTTGACCGGTATTTTGAACGAAGCAGAATTCCCGTTCGCAATCGAAGTCGCTGATTTCGATGACTTTCAATTTTCCGTCAGCTATTTCCGATGATACGGCTTGTATGGAAACAATCCCCACGCTGTCGGTATTGTATAAAAAACGTTTGATACCTTCGGTGGTTCCCAATTGCATGATAATATTGAGTTGGGATAATTTCAACTGGCGTGTACCCAACGCTTTTTCAAAGACCTCTAAACTGCCCGACCCCTGTTCTCGAATAACCAACGGAATTCTTTTCAGTTCCTCTATCGTTATTTCTTCAAGTTTGGCCAATCGGCTGCGCGTACTGGTTATACAAACCAGTTCGTCTCGCATAAAAGGGGTGTAATGTAGATGTATTTGCCGGCTGCAACCCTCGATGAGTCCCAAGTCGATACGATGTTCTTCGACTGCTTTTTCTATATCGCTGGAATTACCATTGATTAACGAGAGTTTTATTTGTTTGAATTTCTGTTGAAATGTAGCCAGATAGGGCGGAAGCACATACTGAGCGATCGTTGTGCTTGCTCCCAAACGGAGCTCTCCGATGTGACGCTGGGTCAATAAGTTCATCTCGAAATCGAGCTGTTTGTATTGTTTGAGAATTTTTTCGGCGTGGCTTAACAGCAGTTCTCCGTCGGGGGTCAGCGTTATGTGAGTACCCATTCTCTCGAACAGTCGGGTGCTGTATTCTGTTTCAAGTTCTTGTATGTGCTTGCTGATTGCCGGTTGACTTACATATAGCTCTTTCGAGGCTTTGGTGAAGCTGAGGTTGTGAGCCACACTGCAAAAAACTTTTAATCTGAAATCTATCATGATAAGAGTCAATTTATTCGTTCCAAATCTTCCATGCCGCCAGTGCTTGCAAATGAAGCATTTCTATTCCGTTTTTTATTTTGCAACCCTGTCGGGCTGCTTTTTGGAGAAATAAAGTCGTTTCGGGATTGTAAATAACGTCGTAACAAAGATGTTCGGGGCTTAGTGCCGTGTAGGGTATGTTCGGAGATTGGTCTATGTGAGGAAACATGCCTAACGGAGTGGTATTGACAATGATTTTGTGATTATCGATTAGGTCGGGAGATAAGTCTTCGTAACTGAGTATATCTCCTCTTTTTTGTCGGGAAACGAATGTCGGTGTGATATGCAAGGCTTTTAGCCCGGCATGAATAGCTTTTGATGCACCACCGGTTCCGAGAATAAGCGCTTTTGTCATGTGGTCGTCCAATAACGGAGCGATAGAATTGGTGAACCCTATGATATCGCTATTGAATCCTTTGAGAAATATCTTGTCTCCTTGCCTCGTAATTTTGATGACATTGACCGCTCCGATTTCGCGAGCCAAAGGGTGCAATTCGTCGAGTAGGGGGATAACTGTGGTTTTATGAGGAATCGTCACATTCAATCCGCACAATTCATGGTTGTCCGAGATAAGTTGTCTCAAACAGGAAATATCCTGTATCTCAAAGTTTTCATAGGTGGCGTTTATATGCTCGTCTTCAAATTTTTGTTGGAAAAAAGAGCGGGAAAACGAATGTCCCAAAGGATAGCCCACTAATCCGTATTTTCTTTTCATAAAGCCGATAAATTAACCGTTATATTTCGAAGCCGATAATATTTCCCCTCCATTGTCGGTCGTCTCGATAATTTCGATCGCTTCTTTTTTCTTTTCGTTAGCATAAGCCTTGATGATTTGAAGCCCTATCCAGCGGCCCAATCGTCCCGGTGCATCTTGATGAAGTACCGATACGAAAGGGGCTGGCTCGATATACTTGTTGATAAGCATCGATTCGGTATTGAACAAGTGCTTTTTACCGATAAGTTGTTTCCATATTTCAGCTTCGTTCTCTTTGCACCATTGAGCTTGTTTGTCGGAATATCCCAATAGGACATATTCGTTTATTCGAGGAAATATCCGAGACAAGCAATAAAGAATTTTCCCTTCGTATATCATTCGATCTAATAGTGCGTTTCGCTGCGATTGGTAGGGATATAAAGTGCGTAGCCAAACTTCGACGACATCGATGGGAATGCGGTCGCTTTCATGTAAATTCCGTTCGTAATTATAATAGCGTTGTTCATAAAGGGGATAGTTTTCTCCCAAATAACAGTCTAAGGAAACCGATAGCAAAGTGGTATCGATTGTGACGATCGACTGGTTCAGTCCCGAAATGTGGGTAAGAATGCGGGGACGTTTCTGTGGAGCGAACAACTCGTTGTATCTTAGGAATGCGTTCTGTAATTCGGTAATCCATACGGTATCGTTGGAAAATTTTGTTTCGGTATCCGCATACAACTGGGATATAGCCTCGTTGGATAAAAACATTTTTAATCCCTTTTGGAACGATGGAGCATCTCCCAAACCGAGTATGTGTCGACAATAAACCGGAAAAAATGGGGTGTATTTATCTATAAAAAGAAATATTTTGGCCGAGTCTGTTTCTTGGACGTAAGAAGGTAGTTCTTTATCGAATCGTTCTATGGTCACGATCGGGTTACTTGAATGGTTCGATATCTCCGATGCTTTTCCGTTGCAAGCGATAAAACAAAGGGTAAGTAAACTTACGACGACGGCATATTTGCTTGTTTTCTCGGGTTGTATCATAATACTCTCTTTTTATGTCTCTTCTGCAAATTTACTTTTTTCTTTTGAGAAACCCATAAAGAACATTTTTGTTTTGTTATACGGTGTATAGGACAATAAATATCTATTAATTCGAGGCTTTTTCGGTCTTTATTCGTACCTTTGCGATATATGTGAGGAACAGGACGTGCTTGGGCATAAGCGATAAAGCTTGTTTCTGTTCTTGGTTTACACTATCTTTGCATATAATGAGTAATAGGTTTTTTACTTATCGGGATTAAATGACGGATTATAATTTATGAAGCATTCATATTTCAGCCGGAGGTTATTGTCGGTTTTTATGGCTTTTGCTTTGGGCCTTTCCGTCTTGTTGGCCAAAGATTTTGTCGTGGTGATCGATGCCGGTCATGGCGGGCACGATCCCGGCTCTCTCGGCAGCAAGGCGAAAGAGAAAAACATCAATTTGGGAGTTGCCTTGAAATTGGGACGTCTGATTGAAAATAATATGCAAGGTGTGAAGGTGGTCTATACCCGTAAAAAAGATGTTTATTTGACCTTGCAGGAGCGAGCTAATATAGCTAATAAGGTTCAAGGCGATTTGTTTATTTCTATTCATACCAATTCTTTGGATAAAAAGTCCCCTAATCGTAGGAAAGTCGCCGGTGCTTCTACTTGGACATTGGGGTTACACAGAAGCAAGGAGAACTTGGAAGTCGCAAAACGGGAAAATTCCGTTATATATTTGGAGAATGACTTTTCGACTCGTTATGAAGGATTCGATCCGAATTCGACCGAGTCGTATATTATTTTTGAATTCATGCAGTATAAACACATGGAGCAGAGTATAAACTTTGCTTCGGATATACAACGTGAATTTGTTTCGACTGCCGGCCGGGTGGATCGGGGGGTAAGACAGGCTGGATTTTGGGTACTCGCTAAAACGAGTATGCCTGCGGTTTTAGTGGAGCTCGATTTTATTTGCAATCCGACGCAGGAGAGATTTTTGAATTCCGAATCCGGTCAGGAGAAAATGGCAAAGTCTATATACAATGCTTTTGTCAAATATAAATCAGACTATGACCGCAAGCAAAATGCCGGCAAAAGGGTAGAGGAGTCACCGTCTTCTTCCGTAGTTGTATCGCCCGATAAAAAAACTCAAACGAGTGATTCGAATGTGAAAATCTCAGAACAAGCCAAGAAATCCGGGGTTACTTATTATAAAGTACAGTTCATGGCTTTGCCTCGGAAATTGCCGGCTAATTCCAAAGAATTTAAAGGGCTTTCTCCTGTCGAATATTATAAAGACGGAGGAATGTATAAATACACCTATGGAAAATCTACCGACCGAAACGAAATACAGAAACAATATAAAAAAGTAAAATCTTTGTTTCGCGATGCCTTTATCATAAAGTTCCGTGATGGAAAACGGGTCTATTGAAAGGTATTGCGATGCTGAATAAAAAATAGAATATGAAAAAGTGGTTTGGAAAAGAAGTTAAGATAGCACTATCGGTTCTTGCGAGTATTTTGATTTTGTATGTGGGAATTAACTATTTGAAGGGAATCAATGTAATGAAACCTTCTAATTATTATTATGTACAATTCCCGAATGTTGCAGGTTTGGCCCAGTCTGCACCGGTATCTATCGATGGATACAAAGTGGGACTCGTGCAGGAAATCGTTTATGATTATGATGCGAATGGCGCGATTAAGGTGCTGTTGAATCTCGATAAAAAATTAAAAATCCCGGTCGATAGTAAAGTCTATCTCGAAACCGATATGCTTGGAACGGCATCGATTGTTATCGATCTGAATCCTCATGTGAGCGAATACTATGATCATGGAGCCGTTATTGAAGGGGAAGTGAAGTCTGGACTAATGCAAAACATACAAGGAGAGTTGTTGCCCCAGTTTGCTTTGCTGCTACCGAAACTCGACAGTATTCTTTCGGGATTGCAGACGCTAGTCAATGATCCTGCTTTATCTGCTTCGGTAAAACGTATCGATCATATTACCGCTAATTTGGAGCGTTCGTCCGTGCAATTATCACAGATGATGAAAGACGATGTGCCGGCTATTCTCGACAATGTACAAGGAATAACGGCGCAGGTAAATCAGTTCTCGGGAACTTTGAATTCGTTACCTCTCCAATCTACTATGATTTCGGTTCAGAAAACTTCCGATAATTTGCAGCAAATAACCAATCGTTTGACTTCTCCCGACAATAGTCTGGGACTATTGTTGAACGACCGGTTGCTGTACGATAAAGCGAATGGCGTTTTGGGGAGCGTAGATTCTTTGATGATTGATTTAAGACTCAATCCGAAACGTTATGTTCATTTTTCTCTATTTTGATTTTGTAAATATTTTTATTATTTAGAATCATTATAAATAAAAGGGGCCGTGTAATTTTTTTGTAATCTTCCCAGAGCTACGCTTATATGTGTTTATTTCCAAATTTCGTATAAAGGGAACAATTTTTGTCGTAGAACATGTGGAAGATTGTAAGATATTGTAAATAAGTGTGATAATAATTTTCTATGTCAGATAATTTGCTTTGTATGGTCGGGCTTTATAAACACCTTGTAATCAATTGTTTGTGCTAGAACTGTAAAAAGCAAATATTTTTGAATTTGTTTTTGATGAAAAATAATTTGAATTTTGTACTCACAAAAGTTTTTTGATAGAAGATTTACATAAAAATGGGTTCAGAACAGCATGTTCAGTTGTGGGACCGATGTTTAACAATTATCAAAGACAATATAAACGAAGAGGCTTTCGATAGTTTATTCAAGCCGATAGTCTCTTTGGGGTTTGATGATAATGTGTTGACTTTGCTTGTCCCTTCACATTTCGTTATTGAGCAGATTGAGGAGCATTATCTCAGTTTGCTGAAAAAGGTTCTGCCTCGCATATATGGGGCAAGCGTGAAATTGTTGTATCGTGTACAAATCGTTCGTCAGCCGGAAGCTACCGTCGATTTGACCGCTACTACTAAATCGACTGCCGTAAAGAAGATGCAGCAGTCGATGCCCGATCTTTTAGACCCTTTCAAACAACGCGTTTACGATGAGCTCGATCCCCGCCTGAACCCTATCTATACTTTTGAAAGCTATTATCAAGGGGCGAGTAACATGCTGGCACGTACGGCAGCAGAATCTATTGCTGCAAACCCGGGGAGAAACACCTTTAATCCGTTGTTTTTATTCGGTGAGTCGGGGGTTGGAAAAACCCACCTGATTCAAGCGATAGGATTGCGTATTAAAGAGAATAATCCGGCTTCTCGTGTGTTATATTTATCGGCTCATGATTTTTTAGTGCAATATACCGATGCTGTTCGTAATAATCGGGTGAACGATTTTATCAGCTTTTACCAGAGTATAGATGTTCTGTTGATGGACGATATTCAAGAATTTGCCGGGAAGACTCAGACGCAGAATACATTCTTCCATATATTCAATCATTTGCATCAGAGCAATAAGCAGTTAGTGCTCACTTGCGACAGGCCTCCGGTTGAGTTGGTGGGTATGGTATCGCGCCTGCTGACTCGTTTCAAATGGGGTTTGACGGCCGAGGTTGAACGCCCTGACTATGAATTACGATACGATATCTTGATGAGTAAGGTCCGTCGTGATGGATTGTCTATTTCCGAAGAGGTTATTGACTATATAGCTCGTAATGTCACCGATAATGTGAGAGATTTGGAAGGAGTCATTGTATCGCTTATGGTACGTTCGAGTGTCTTGAAGAAAGAGATTTCGATAGACATGGCCGATCAAGTGTTGGCTGCCAGTGTAAAGATGACTCAAAAACAGATCACCATAGATTCGATAAAAGAGGCTGTTTGCGGATATTATGGACTGGAAACGTTGAGATTGTTGGAGCGTACTCGCAAGAGAGAAGTGGTCGTTGCTCGCCAAATGTCGATGTATTTGGCAAAGAAATATACCACTCTTTCGTTGGCAGGAATCGGTGATGTGTTAGGGAAAAAAGACCATGCTACGGTTTTGCATGCTTGCAAGACTATATCGGAGCAGGTAGGTGTCGATAAAAAATTGCGCAGCGATTTGGAAGAGATAGAGCAGCGTATTCAGGGATAGTAATATAAATTTACTCGAAGAAAAATAAAAGAGCTCCATCAACGGAGCTCTTTTATTTTTCTTCTTTAATCAGGTAAACGGAATCCCTGCTTGACGATGAAGTCAAGGAATGTTTTTGAAAATAGTTCATTGTCTTTTCGGGGAGAACGTACGTCTGTGAAAACTTGGGCTAAATTCTCTTTATGGTTCTCTTCGATATATTTCTTGTTTTCTGCCAAATTCTCTTTTTCGAAATAAAGCCGATGTATTGCTTCGGGGGTATAGTCTTGATATGCTTCGTGGTGAAGAATCGCTTCGATGGGAAGTCGTTCTATTTGCGCAGGTATATCTGCGGGATAACCCACCGTAAGAGTGGTAATAGGAATGACAAACTTGGGCAGATGCAATATTTCCGCTATCTGAGGAGCGTTATATGTGGTAGTTCCCAGATAGCAGCAACCCAATCCTGAAATTTCGGCTACTGTACAAAACTGTTGAGCTACAAGCAATGCGTCGATAGCTGCCGTGACGAAGGATTGGAAATTGTCATATCCCGGTTCTGCATGGTTTTGCTCGCACCATTTAATAAATCGGTTGAAATCGGCACAAAAAGTTAATACGACAGGGGCGCTGGTTACAGTGGGTTGATTGAAATGAGCCGGAGCTAACTTTTCTTTGTTCTCCTGTTCTCGGGTTATGACAACACTGTAAACTTGCATATTTTGCGTCGTGGGGGCTCGAAATGCTGTTTCGAGTAACTCATTGAGTAATTGCTCGTCGATATCCTTATTGAGATATTTCCGTATGGTTCTTCTTTCTTTTAAAGACGAGATCATATAAAGGTAGTTAGAGGTTAGATGTTCGATTGCAAAATTAAAAATTTATTTGATAAGTTATTTATTTCGGTTACTAATTATTAGTAACTCTTTTTATTCCTTCTCATTGTAAAAAAAGAAAATTTATAAACTGTTTTTATCGAGATGTTTCTTTTTATATTGCTCTCGTTTTTACAGCTGATTTTTAAAGTTGGAAACTTTTTAAGTTTCTTGAAAATATAATATTTTGATAATTAGTATATTATTTGTTTTACTTGGGAAACTTTTTAAAAATTGAAAATTTAAAAATGATATTGTTTGCGTATGTAGAATGTTTTTTATAAACTTGCACCGTAAATCTTTTTCATCAAGAAACCTTTGTCTAAATTAAGTAAATTAACGAAAACTGAAAAACATTTTATCTCGTGGAACCAATTGTTTATACTTACGACGAAGCATATCAGGCCTCGTTGGAGTATTTTAAAGGCGATGAGCTGGCGGCTCGTGTGTGGGTTAACAAGTATGCTCTAAAAGATTCGTATGGGAATATTTATGAAAAGACTCCCGACGATATGCATTGGCGTATCGCTAATGAAATTGCTCGTATAGAGCAAAAATATCCTAATCCTCTTTCGGCACAGGAACTGTTCGATTTAATGAAAGGTTTCCGTTATATCGTACCGCAGGGAAGTCCTATGAGCGGTATCGGAAACAATTATCAGGTAGGGTCGTTGTCCAACTGTTTTGTAATCGGTCTCGACGGAGCACCGGATTCCTATGGAGGGATTATAAAAATCGACGAAGAGCAAGTTCAATTAATGAAACGTCGGGGAGGAGTCGGTCACGATTTGTCTCATATTCGGCCCAAAGGGTCTCCGGTAAAAAACTCGGCTTTGACTTCTACGGGTTTGGTTCCGTTTATGGAACGTTACTCCAATTCCACGCGTGAAGTTGCTCAGGACGGTCGTAGGGGAGCTTTAATGTTATCGGTTTCTATTAAGCATCCCGATTCGGAATCGTTTATTGATGCCAAAATGGTCGAAGGACGGGTGACAGGAGCTAATGTGTCGGTGAAGATTCACGATGATTTTATGGAGGCTGCCATTGCCGGAAAAGCTTATCGGCAACAATATCCTATCGATTCCGACGATCCGAAAGTAACGAAAGAGGTCGATGCGCAGGCTATTTGGAAAAAGATAGTACATAATGCTTGGAAGTCGGCCGAACCCGGAGTTCTATTTTGGGACACCATTATCAGAGAGTCTGTCCCCGATTGTTATGCCGACTTAGGTTTCAAAACTGTGTCGACCAATCCTTGTGGAGAAATACCCTTGTGTCCTTATGATAGTTGCCGTCTGTTAGCGATAAACTTGTACTCCTATGTGGTCAATCCTTTTACGAAAGAGGCTTATTTCGATTTCGATTTGTTCCGTAAACACGTAGGATTGGCTCAGCGAATGATGGACGATATCATCGATCTCGAAATGGAGAAAATCGATAAGATCATAGAGAAAATCAAATCCGATCCAGAGACCGACGAGGTAAAATGTACAGAGCTTAACTTGTGGTACAAGATTCAAAAACGCACTTTGCAAGGGCGTCGTACTGGTGTGGGTACAACTGCCGAGGGCGATATGATTGCCGCGTTAGGACTTCGTTATGGAACCGAAGAGGCTACCGATTTTTCTGAGAAAGTGCATCGTTCGTTGGCGCTTGCGGCTTATCGTTCGTCGGTTTCGATGGCAAAAGAGCGTGGGGCTTTCTCGATTTTCGATGCCGGTAGGGAAGTCGATAACCCGTTTATCAATCGGTTGAAAAAGGAAGACGAGGAACTATATCGGGATATGTGCAAGTACGGGCGTCGGAATATTGCCTGTCTGACTATCGCACCCACGGGAACAACGAGCTTGATGACACAGACTACATCGGGAATCGAACCAGTATTTATGCCTGTTTATCGCCGTCGCCGTAAAGTGAATCCCAATGATCCAGAGGTTCGTATCGACTATGTCGACGAGACGGGAGATGCTTTTGAAGAGTATGTGGTTTATCATCACAAATTCATCATTTGGATGCAGGTGAATGGTATCGAAGTGAAAGAGAATTATACACAGGAAGAAGTCGATGCGTTGGTGGCTCGTTCGCCTTATTATAAAGCTACGGCTAACGATATCGACTGGTTGCAGAAAGTTCGTATGCAAGGCCGCATTCAAAGGTGGGTGGACCACTCGATTAGTGTGACGATCAATTTACCTTCCGATGTCAGCGAAGAGATGGTGGGTCAGCTATATGTAGAGGCATGGCGTTCTGGCTGTAAGGGGTGTACTGTTTATCGCGATGGTTCCCGGTCGGGAGTTCTCATCTCAGCCAAGAAGGAGGAGAAGAAACCCGTTGCGGCTATTAATCAACCGGCCGAGACATTGGTCCGTCCTATCGAGTTGGAGGCAGACGTGGTTCGTTTCCAGAATAATAAAGAAAAATGGATTGCCTTTGTCGGTTTGAAAGACGGTAAACCGTACGAGATCTTTACCGGTTTGGCCGATGACGATGACGGTATTTTTTGTCCGAAGAATGTAGTCAAGGGAAAAATTGTGAAAGCTGTGAATGAAGATGGTACGAAGCGGTACGACTTCCAGTTCTCCAATAAGCGTGGTTACAAGACTACTATCGAGGGGTTGTCCGATAAATTCAATCCAGAATATTGGAATTATGCTAAGCTGATATCGGGGGTTCTCCGGTACGGAATGCCTATTCCGCAGGTATTGAAATTGGTTTCGAGCCTTGAATTGGATAGTCAGTCTATCAACAGTTGGAAAAACGGGGTCGAGCGAGCGTTGAAGAAATATCTGCCCAATGGGACTAAGGCTAACGGGCAGACTTGTCCTCATTGCGGAAATGAGACGCTCATTTATCAAGAAGGCTGTCTCATCTGTACGTCGTGCGGAACTTCCAAATGTGGATAATATTCGAGCAACAAATATAGACCAAAAGGCAAAAGCGAACTATCATAGGTTCGCTTTTGTTTTTTAGAAAAAAGGTATGAAGAAGAGCATTTGTTTTGTCGGAAAGTTCTTACCTTTATGATTAAAATATAGGATATAGCGATGAAAATAATATTCGAGATATATTATCATACTCGATGGGGTGAAAGTTTATTTCTCTCCGGGGACATAGATGAGCTTGGTGCAAATGAAGAGAATCGGGCTGTTATGATGGATTATCAAGGTGACGGCCTATGGAAATATACAATGGAACTTCCGGCCTCTGCAAAGAAGTTCCATTATGAATATCTGGTAAAGTCCGGGGAGGGAATTCGTCGGGAATGGGGGAGTCCTCATAGTTTCTCTCCGGGGAGGAATGCCTGGGAATATCGTTTGGTCGATCGATGGCGCGATGTTCCTGCCGATTTGCCTTTTTATTCATCGGCATTCATTCAAGGTATATTCTTTCGACAACACGCCGCTTCTGTTGTAGAAACGATAGAACCGGGGACGCTCACCGTTAAGGTCGATGCGTCGCAACTGAGGCCCGATGAGGGGCTCGTTATGGTCGGCGACTGTCCGGAATTGGGCGATTGGGACGTTTTAAAAGCCCCGTTATTGAATGATTCTGCTTTTCCGGAGTGGCAGATAATCCTCGATGGGAAACAACTGAAATTCCCGTTTGAGTATAAGTTCGTTATCGTGCGTACCCATCAACGGGAAGTTGTTGCTTGGGAGACGGGAGAGAACCGTATTTGCCGGGAGAAACCGCAAAATCCTTCTGAGGCCGTGGTGGTTTCGGGACTTCGCTTCAACGGTTCCGAATCGCAGTGGAGGGGAGCTGGGACGGCGATTCCGGTATTTTCTCTCCGTACGGATTATGGGTTCGGCATAGGGGAGTTTATCGATTTGAAATATTTGGTAGATTGGGCGTTAAGAACAGGGCAGTCGTTTATACAGCTACTCCCGGTGAATGATACGACGATGTCGGGTACATGGCAAGACTCCTATCCCTATAATGCCAATTCTACTTTTGCTTTGCATCCGCAGTACCTTCGGTTATCCGAAGTCGGGTATTTGAACGACGAGGTGGAGCAAGTCCGCTTCGATGCGTTGCGAGAAGAATTGAACCGGTTGCCCGATGTCGATTACGAGCGGGTGAACCGTGCGAAGATGGAATATTTGAGACTTTTGTTCGAGGAGCAGGGCGAGGCTACGCTATCGAGCGACGGATTCAAAGCCTTTTTTCGGGATAATAGCTTTTGGTTACGTCCTTATGCGGCATTTTGCAGTTTGAGAGACCGATTCGGAACTGCCGATTTTAGCTGTTGGGAAGAACATTCGTTTTACGATGAATCGGCCGTTGCCGACTATTGTGCCGTGTGGAGTCCGTGGTATAAATCGGTCGCATTGTATTATTATATTCAGTATCATTTGCATGTTCAATTATCCGAAGTCAAGGAGTATGCCCATCGGGCAGGAGTGGTTTTGAAAGGCGATATTCCCATAGGAATCAGTCGTACCAGTGTCGATGCGTGGGTCAATCCGCAACTTTTTCATATGGATAGTCAGGCAGGGGCGCCACCCGACGATTTCTCGATAGAAGGCCAGAACTGGGGATTTCCAACGTATAATTGGGAGATCATGGCTCGTGATGGATATGCGTGGTGGAAAGCCCGGTTGCGCAAGATGTCGGAGTATTTCGATGCTTACCGAATTGATCATATTTTGGGCTTTTTCAGAATTTGGGAAATTCCGTTCAATGCCGTTCATGGTCTGCTGGGATACTTTAATCCGGCGTTACCGTTCTCTCCCGAAGAGTTGCAGGGATACGGATTCCGTTTTGATGCTTCGTGGCAAACGGTTCCTTATATTCGGGAAGATTTTTTTGACGAGATTTTCGGTGCATATACCGGAGAAGTGAAAGAGCGGTTCTTGGTACATAAGGGAGACGGACGATGGGATTTGAATGTCTTGGTCGATACTCAGCGTAAGATAGTCGGATATTTCTCCGGGGCGAGTGACGATATGAGTATTTTGATAAGAGACGGGTTGATGCGGCTTATCGACGATGTCCTTTTCCTCGAAGATCCCGATCGTCCGGGGTATTATCACCCCCGTATCTCGGCTCAGCATACACATGTTTATCATAGCCTCGATGAAGATCAGAAGTCTTGTTTCAATCGTTTGTATGACGATTTTTATTACCATCGTCACGATGTTTTTTGGAAAGACGAGGCGTTGCGGAAGTTACCTGCTCTCATATCGTCGACCGACATGCTGGTCTGTGGCGAAGATTTGGGAATGATCCCGCACTGCGTTCCCGAAGTGATGGAGCGTTTACAGATACTCTCGTTGGAAATACAACGAATGCCTAAGGAGTCTTGGCGCGAATTTGGGGATACATGGGCTTATCCTTATCGATCGGTATGTACGACCTCGACTCACGATATGTCGGGAATAAGGGTATGGTGGGAAGAGGATAGAGCTCGAACACAACGATTTTTCAATGAAATTCTCGGCGAACAGGGCGAGGCTCCTTCTTTCTGTGAACCGTGGATTTGCGAGAAGATAGTCGAGTTGAATCTCTTTTCTCCTTCGATGCTTGCTATTTTACCGTTACAGGATTGGCTGTCGATAGACGGGCGGTTACGTCGGGAAAATCCGCAGGAGGAGCGGATAAATATACCGGCTCATTCCCGTCACTATTGGCGATACCGCATGCACCTGTCGATAGAACAGCTTTTGGAAGAAGGGGTATTTAATACCCGCCTTCGGGAATTGATTGAACGTAGCGGGAGATAGGGGCTTTTACAAGGCATATCCCTCGAAATCGTATAGCACTGTCGACAGATAACGTTCTCCCGTATCGGGTAAAAGTACGACGATTGTTTTGCCTTTGTTTTCGGGTAATTGAGCCAATCGGGTAGCTGCGAAAGCAGCCGCTCCGGAGGAGATACCTACTAATAGACCCTCTGTCGCTGTCAGTTCTCTACTGGTGCGAATGGCATCGTCGTTGCTTACGGGGATTATTTGATCGACTACGGAAGCATCGAATGTCTTGGGAACGAACCCGGCGCCGATGCCTTGTATTTTATGGGAGCCGGCTTTACCTCCCGATAGAACCGGCGAGTCTTTCGGTTCTACGGCTACGATTTTTATAGCAGGGTTGTGTCTTTTAAGTCCGGTTCCTACGCCGCTGATGGTTCCTCCTGTACCTACTCCGGCGACGAATATATCGATTTTACCCTCGGTGTCTCTCCATATTTCTTCGGCCGTTGTTTTCGCATGAATGGCGGGATTGGCGGGGTTTTCGAATTGTTGCAGAATGATGCTTCCCTCTATCTCTTCATTCAGTTTTTTCGCCTTTTGAATGGCTCCTGCCATACCTTCGCTACCGGGAGTAAGTATTAACTGAGCTCCTAATGCTTTGAGCAGATTGCGCCTTTCCATGCTCATCGTATCGGGCATGGTCAGTATGAGCCGATAGCCTCTTGCTGCCGAAACGAATGCGAGACCTACACCCGTATTTCCGCTTGTGGGTTCTATAATTGTGGCATGGGATTTCAACAGCCCTTTTTGTTCGGCATCTTCTATCATAGATAAAGCGATACGGTCTTTTACGCTCCCGGCCGGATTGAAGTATTCCAGTTTAGCGACCAGTATTCCGTTCAACTCGTGTTTTTTATTGTAATTCGAGAGCTCCAATAGAGGAGTATTCCCTATCAAGTCGGTTAGACTTTTGGCTATTTTCTTCATGTTTATATGTTTATGATGATACAAAGATAGTGCAAACGAGGGCAGGAGCAAATTAATTTGATGATATCGAGTGGGGCTTATATTTGTTTTAGTATTGAAAGTATGTTAATCTCCCTTTTCGATACGTTCGGTCTCACTTTCATGTGCGAATGTTTCTTTGATTGCAAATACGCACAAAGCTCCTGCGAATAACAGAATACCCGAAATCCCCAACATGACGGGCTGGCTACCGCCTAACCATCGTAGCAGAGAACCTCCTACTAAGGCTGCGAGAATTTGGGGAACACAGATCGTGCCGTTGAACAGTCCTAAATAGGCTCCCATATTTTTCCCCGAGATGGAATTGGTGAGGATTGTGAAGGGGAGAGCCAATATGGCTGCCCAAGCGCAACCGATGAGGAAGAAAGGTAGGAACATCAGATAGGCATTGTGAATGAAAGGAACCAGTGTGAAACCGGCTCCGCCGATAAGTAGGCTGAGGCTATATGCCGCTTTTCTGTTTTTTATCAAGGGGAGAAGCGGGGCCCAACATACCGAGCCTATGGCTTGTATGGCGAATAATACGCCTGTCCAGTTCCCGGCTGATTGGTAGCCGGGAGAAGCCGGCTCGGTCGAGTGCCAGACATTGTCGGCGATGGCTCCTGTGGAGTAGGTCCACATATACATGAAAGCCGACCAACAGAAAAACTGAACGAGACCGACCGTCCAGAAAACTTTCGGAGCGTGGCGCAGCAGGGATATGAAATTATTCTTCTCTGTCAGTTCTTTGTCCGAAATTTGGTGAAACTTCCGGAACTCCGCAGGTGGCATTTCCTTTACTCGTATCGAAGAATAGAGGGTACACAGTATCAATATGGCTGCCCCTCCGTAGAAAGAGAAAATTACCGAATCGGGAATAACTTCGGGGGCTGCGATATTGCTGATACCGATATAGGTGAACAGGATAGGGAACAAGTAGCCGACTAAACTTCCGGCATTGGAAAGGAAACTTTGTATGGAGTAAGCGAGTCCTTTTTGCCGTTCGTTGACCATATCGCCTACCAACATTTTGAAAGGTTGCATGGCCATATTGATAGATGTGTCCAACATCATGAGGGCTATTAATCCGAACCACATTGCATGGATATATCCCTTGAATGAAGCGGCATTAGGCAATAGGCACATGACTGCTACGGCAATGGCCGAGCCGGCGATAAGGTATGGAATACGTCGCCCGAAACGATTCCAAGTGCGGTCGCTCAATGCGCCCACGATGGGTTGTACGATAATTCCTGCTAACGGAGGAAGTATCCAGAAATAACTTAAATTATGCGGATCGGCCCCTAAGGTAGCGAATATCCGGCTAATGTTGGCGCTTTGAAGAGCATAGGCTATCTGAACGCCGAAGAATCCGAAACTAATATCCCATAGCCTTCGGAAACTTAAATCGGGTTTTACTCTCATTCCATCGAAAAGAGAGGAGCATTGGGTTTATTGTAAATCCGTTGTCCTGTTTATTCCGGGGAGGTCATGCCATACAGTTTCTCTATTTCCTGAGGCCAGAGGTTCTCATTCGGAGTTTCGAGAATCAACGGTATGTTATCAAAACGCTTATCTTGCATTAATCGTTCAAAGAACCCCATACCCAATACGCCTGCGCCTAAACTGTCGTGACGGTCTACACGGGAGTCGAGTCCTTTTTTTGCATCGTTCAGGTGCATTCCTCGCAAGTATTCGAATCCGATAATTCGGTCGAATTCCCGCCAAGTCGCATCATATCCTTCGGCTGTCGCCAAATCGTAACCTCCGGCAAAAGCATGGCAGGAATCTATGCAGACTCCTACACGACTTTTGTCCTCTATCCGGTCGATGATAACCGCTAAATGCTCGAACTTGAATCCTACGTTACTGCCTTGCCCGGCCGTGTTTTCTATAACGGCGGTAACCCTATCGGTCTTTTCGAGAGCCAAATTGATCGATTGGGCGATACGGACTAAACACTCGTCGGTCGAAATCTCTTTCAAGTGACTGCCGGGGTGGAAATTCAATAATTTCAATCCCAGCTGTTCGCAACGTCGCATTTCGTCCAGAAAAGCCGCCCGAGATTTGGACAGCCCTTCTTCCTGAGGATGTCCGAGGTTGATTAGGTAGCTGTCATGCGGTAGTATATATTGGGGTGAGAATCCGTATTTTTCGCAATTTTCCTTGAACAGTTCTATGCTTTTGTCCGATAACGGAGGCGATTGCCATTGCCTTTGATTTTTTGTGAACAAGGCGAAGGCTTTGGCTCCTATGGCATGTGCGTTTACCGGAGCGTTTTCTACACCGCCCGCAGCACTTACGTGGGCTCCTATAAATTTCATGATTCCGGTCGTTTTTGTTCTTTAAGCAAAACTACAAAAAAAGCCGATTGCTGCCGAGATGAATGAGTTAAGATTTGAGATGGTTCCTGAAAACTTCTTTATCTTTGTGAGTACGAAGATAGGATGCGGTTCGGTATAGCCAAATCGGAAATGGGATTTCCGTTTGTCTCTGCTCTCACCTTTCGCTATCTTTGTAGTTACAAAGTATAGAGTATGAATAAGGTATATCATTGGATATTTTTTCTGCTATTGCTTGCCGGTTGTCAGGATAGAACGGATTCGTCATACGTGATTACAGGAAAAGTGGTTAACTCGCTGACTGACGGGAATGTCGTTTATTTGTCTCATAGTAACGGAGATGAATTGGTGAATTTGGACAGTGCGATAGTCGATGGCGGAGTTTTTTCTTTTCACGGAGTACAGGAGGAACCGATTATGGCTTATCTGCGGTTTAACCGTTATCTCGATTCTTTGGCTGTGCCCGTGTTATTTGTGTTGGAAAATGGAGCGATGGAGGCGGTGATGGATACTTCGTATTCGAGTGTCGCAGGGACGGAGCAGAATAACATATTCGAGGAATATAAACGGGAGGCGTATCGCCTCGATTCTTTACGCCGCTGTTTGCATAGCCATTACGTCGAACAGGTGGAGAAGCGTATGATGGATGCCGGTTTGGAACAATCGATGTGCGATGAGGATTTTCGTTTGAGCAGCCAAGAGGAGAAGCTGGCCTACCGGTTTATTCGACGGAATCATTATTCACCGGCTGCGATATGGGTGCTGGAACAGATGCAAAGCCGTTTCGATGAAGATGAATTGCGAAGCCTTTTGTCGGGATTCGGTGGGCGAAGCAAGAATGCGCAGGTATTGTCTGATATTTCTTTACGCTTGCGTAATGCCGATAAAGTCGAGCCGGGAAATCCGTATGTAGATGTTCCATTGATAGAGTATTCGGGACGGAAAGAGAATCTGTCGGGATATATAGGATATGCGAGATATACGGCTATTGGCTTTTGGCGTTCGGATAGCGAGCCTTCTTGCCGGGATATGACGAAATTTGGAGAACTGTATCGGGCGTATGGTTATCGGGGCGCGACTTTTTTGTCTGTTTCGTTGGATAAAAATCGAGACATATGGCGGGAAAAAGTGAGAACTTTGGGATTGCCTTCACATCAATGTACGGCTGCGGAACCCGATGTAATCGAAACCCGATATGCTCTGGTGTCGGTTCCCGATTTTATGCTCATTGCCCCCGATGGGTCCATCGATTCCCGCAACCTGACGGTGACACAGTTGGAACAGAGGCTGCAAGAACTGTTACCCTATCGGGCGAGAAGAGATACTGCTGTGTCGTCTGTACCGGATACCACCGGATTTGTAAAACGATCGTCAATATAGTTCGTCTCCACAATACTCGGCAATGTCGTAGTAATGAGATTTTTTCATATTGCAAGTATTCTAATTTGTCTAAAAATGGGAGTCAAGGCAAAATAGAACTTCTGCCTTGACTCTGCATAGAGATCCCCTCTGCCTTTAATCTTTGAGATTGGCGAAAGGTCTGTGTCCCCCGTGCTGTTCTTTGAATCGGGCGATGAGTGCGGTTTCGACCGTTTCGGGATCTTCGTCGGGGGTAGGTTTCCAGCACAGCAGCAAATTGCCGGAATTTTTTATTTGCCAGATGTATCGGCCGCCCCAGTGTCCTATATTTTGTCCATTCCCGAATTTCAGATATTGATTTAGTCGTTTTCGGAGGGTTGTTCCGGCTTTTCCGATGTAGACCACACAAGTATTTTCTACCCAGTTGGTTTCCAATTCGGTTATCGACACGTTTGGATCTTTCCCCTTAAAGAATCCTCCCGTACCGCGGGAGAGAAACTCGGGCATATTTTCCCCCGTATAGACGACCATATACACTCCGGCTGTTCGGGGTATTGCCGTACTGTCGGTTTGCAGTTGAGCCACCGGAATGAATCCCTCGAAGCCGGCGGCTTTCAAATCATCGATAGTGTTGAATTTCATAGATGTATCATTTAATTTGTTTCATGATATTTGTAGTTAAGTTTGTTTTAATAAATTAGATTCCCGTTTTCATCGAGATAAAATATTTGATTTTCGTAGTTCATTCCTTCACATCCATTTTTTGCTTGGTATTTTGGACATATTAAGCATGGCTCCGAACGAAACTGTTCCGGGATTATACCGGTATATTCACGAAGCGGACAACAAAGATCTGGTTGGTTTAATATTTGTGTTTGGATTGTATATTGGTTTTCCTTCGCTTGTTGTTTATTCTGTTTATCCAATTTTTCTTTTTCCGCCTTTCCTTTTTCTGATAAAGGGATTCTCCATTGTTTTGGAGATTTTTGCGTTTGATAGGCGTGAGGAATCACTCCTGATTCTACTATTTTTTTTAAGGCTTTGTTATCAGCGATTAAACGAGTAGAGGTAAGTAAACGATTAGCTTCCGCTAAAAGCATATAAGGCTTGTTTTTTTGTATAAGCTGAATATCTATTGCTTGTATGATTTTTTCGATATTTCCCATAACAATAATTTTAGTGTAGAATGTGTAATAACAAGTCTTGGGGTATTGTATTTTATTCGGTATTTTATTCGTATCGTTAATGATTTTCAGTACTTAGTCGCACTCTGTTTCAATAGGTTTGTTTCGTTCGGCGGCTTGTCGCAGCGTATCGTACAGGCGGGTGCGCAGGGTGTGTGGCGCGACTACCTCGACCGATCGGCTGCGGGAAAGCAGTTCCATGACGAAGTCGTTGGTAATGCGCAATCGCAGTTTGACGGTGATACTTGTTTCGTCTTCGGAGAGTATTTGTTGCGAGTGATGCAGGGGTAGTGTTTTCACGAAAGCTCCATCGACCGAATCGTATTTAAGAACAATTTCTTCCACGGGGTCTTCGGGGTTATTCCATATCCCGTAACTGTCCCGAAAGAGGGAGGGGATATCTATGTGTTCGTCACGGAGAAATTGTGTATCTTCGAGAATATTTATCGCCGAGATACGGTCCACTCCGAACGATTTCAGTTTGCCGTCTGTGTCGTAGCCGATGAGATACCATCGGTATTGCGATTCTTTCAAGAAATGGGGCATGAGCCGTTTGTGAACGATTTTTCCGTTATGGCGTACTAAGGTGTAGTCGAATTCAATGGGATTCCTTTTTCGTATCGCTTTTAGGAGGGGAGCGATGAGTTCGTGCCGTATGACATTCCGGCGATGCTCGGCGAGGACGTATTTTTGCAAAACACTGTCGGTGTTGATAGAACTGAGCAGCTCGAAGTTGAGCAGTAGTTCTTTGTAGTTGTCGGTCATCTCGTCGAGTTCGGCAATGTAGTATCCTCGTGATTTGTCGTTACGAATAACTATACCGAATATTTCGTCGATAAGTCCGAAATCGCGCTGCATGGTTCGTTGCGAATAGTTCGAATCTTTGTTGTCGTATAGGGCGAGGGTATTCTCTACATGTGCGATGAGTGCGTCTGTCGGGACGTATCGAACTGCCGATAGTTTGTTGATGAGTATCGCCAAGCGTCGTATTTGACTGAGTTTTGCCATATCTGTTTGTTTTTGCTTCTTGTGCAAATATAATGATGCAGAACGACAAAACGTGTCGTGTTGATAAATAAGTGGAAATTTAAAAAGAAGAACGCCCGATTTTGTCGGGCGTTCTTACTATAAGAAGTTTCGATGATTATTCGGCAACGACTTCGAAAGGGATTTCTACGCTGACTTCTTTGTGAAGTTTCACGATAGCTTTGTAGTTACCCACTTCTTTAACCGTATCTTTAATAACGATTTGTTTGCGGTCTACGATATGTCCCAATTTTTCGAGGGCTTCGGCAATCTGAATGTTGTTTACAGAACCGAAGATCGTACCGGTCGAGCTGGTTTTAGCACCGATGGTAAGAGACACGCCTTCGAGAGCGGCAGCCAAAGCCAAAGCATCGGCTTTGATCTTTTCGAGCTTGTGAGCGCGTTGTTTCAAATCTTCTTCGCGAACTTTCAATGCAGAAGGAGAAGCGATCACTGCTTTTCCTTGCGGGATAAGGTAGTTGCGACCATATCCACTTTTCACTGTAACGACATCGTCTTTGTAACCGAGGTTAGCGACATCTTCTTTCAATATTACTTGCATGCTAAATTCCTCCTTCGTTTAATTATTTCATCATATCAGTTACATAAGGGAGCAGCGCCAAGTGACGGGCTCTTTTCACAGCTTGTGCAATACGACGTTGAAATTTCAACGAAGTTCCTGTGATACGACGGGGCAGGATCTTGCCTTGTTCGTTCAAGAATTTTTTCAGGAATTCGGGATCTTTGTAATCGATATACTTGATACCGTTTTTCTTGAAACGGCAGTATTTTTTCTTTTTGATGTCGACCGAGGGAGGGGTCAAATATCTGATTTCAGATTGTGCTTGTGCCATTTTTTAGTTCTCCTTTACTTCTTCTTTGTTAGACGATTTAACACTTCTTCTCTTTGCTGCGTATTCGGCTGCAAATTTATCCATTCTGAATGTCAAGAAACGGATTACACGTTCGTCACGACGGAATTGGATTTCCAATTTAGCGATGACAGAAGGTTCGGCGTCGAATTCCAACAGGGTGTAGAACCCGGTGGTCTTTTTTTGGATAGGATAGGCGAGTTTGCGCAATCCCCAGTTTTCTTCATTCACGATTACTGCGCCTTGTTCGGTGAGAATCGTTTTGAATTTTTCTACCGCTTCCTTCATCTGTACATCAGACAAAACGGGAGTTAAGATGAAAACGGTTTCGTAATGATTCATACTCGTTTAGTTTAACGTAATTAGTATAATGTTTTTTTATTTGCGGGGGCAAAGGTAGGTATTATTTTGTAATTATGCAATGCTTTATACTCGTTTTTTGAGGGAACATTCACTCTTAGAAGCTGTTTTAAATTTATAGAGAAATAATATTATCATTGTAGGCAGGTATGTTCCGGCCATATTGCGCTCCTGTTTCGCATCTTGAATCCCTTGATTTTTGTCAATAGCCCGCTATTGACTGCCTATTTCGGACTCCAATCTGCTTCAACATAGGGCTCAATCTGTCTCGGAATAAATTTAAAACAGCTTCTACTGTATTTTGCATATTCTGCGGTTAAATATCACGCTTTCTTCGGCTCGTATTTTTTGTAAAACAGCGTGAGGAGGATAAACCCGACGAAGGCGAGGGGTGCTCCTATCAGGGCGGGATATTGATATCCTAGTCCGGCTTGCAGGGGTAGACCTCCGATATATGCGCCGATGGCATTGCCGAGATTGAAAGCCACTTGTATACAGGCTGCTCCTAGTAACTCGCCTCCTTTGGCAAAATGAATGATAGAGATTTGTTGAGGGCTCGACACGGCGAACAGTCCGGCTGTACAGAGGCACATGAGCAGGGCTGTGAGCCAGTTGATATGGGCTACGAAGAAAATGCCTAATAATGCCATAAAGAGTATGAATTGGGTAGAGGCGGCCACACGTCCGGGGGTATATTTGTCGGATAACTTCCCGCCCAAGAGATTCCCGACTACCATACCGAATCCGGCCAATACCATCAATAGGGTAATGCTTTCTGTGGAAAATCCGGAAACTTTCGTAAGGAGGGGATTTATGTAGCTATACCAACAAAATACGCCTCCGTTTCCCAACATGGTAGCTCCCAAAATAAGCCACGGGGCTCCGGTTTTCAAGAAACGGAATTGCCCTTTGAACCCTGTATCGGGTAGTCCTTCGACTTGGGGAACCCATTTCCAGATGTAATAAAGTATGATGATACCCCATACTCCTACTAGCATGAATGTGAGTCTCCACGATAACAACGTGCTGAGCGATGTTCCTAACGGGACTCCGAACAGGTTGGCGATGGTCATGCCGGCAATCATAATAGAGACCGCCTCGGAGCCTTTTCCCTTGTCGGCAAGTTTCTCTGCGACAACCGATGCGACGCCGAAATAGGCTCCATGTGGTAACCCCGATATGAATCGGGCGACAAGCATAGTCCCGTAGTTGGGCGACAGTGAGGCAAAGATGTTTCCTACCATCATGATCGCCACCAGTCCTAACAAAATATTTTTTAACGGGAGTTTACGGGCGAGGGTAAGCATGGGCGCTCCTGCGCAAACACCGAGAGCATAGGCCGAAATCAAGTGTCCGGCGGTCGGGATACTGATGTGCAGATCGGCTGCTACATAAGGCAGTATAGCCATCATGACAAATTCGGCTATACCTAATCCTAATGTGCCGAATGCCAGTGCGATAAGACTCTTTTTCATTTCTATTTAATTACCTATTGAGCAGTGAGGCCGCGTGATTTTCGCGGACCTTCTAAAAAATCGGGTGCAAAGGACGTGAATAAGACTGTTTTGTCCAAAATAATCGACTTATTTTTTTCGTGAGAGACTAAATTTTTTTTGGCATCTTTTAAATGCGAACAGATAGTATCTGTCGTGTAGTATTTAGAAGCTGTTTTAAATTTATAGAGAAATAATATAATCATTGCAAGCAGGTATGTTCCGGCCATATTGCGCCCCAGTCTCGCATCTAGAATCCCTTGATTTTTGTCAATAGCCCGCTATTGACTGCCTATCTCGGACTCCAATCTGCTTCAACATAGGGCTCAATCTGTCTCGGAATAAATTTAAAACAGCTTCTTATTGAAATGAAGATATTGCAAAAAAAAACTGCAAATCCTTCTTCACCAAGGATTTGCAGTTTCAATGAGTCAGATTTACATTATTTGACCTCGATTGTTTTTACGACTCCGTCATTACTTTGAACGGGTAATTTAGGAAGTTCGACAGACAGAACACCGTGTTCGACGTGAGCCGCTATCTTGTTTTTGTCTACGTTATCGGGCAATATCATTGTCTGTTGGAATTTGGAATAAGAAAATTCACGACGCAGATAGTGCTCTTTTTTTCTTTCTTCCTTATTTTCGCTTTTCTTTTCCATCGTGATAACGAGATTGTCATTGTCATCGATGTGGATTTGAAAATCGTCTTTTGTCATACCCGGAGCCGCCACTTCAATGCAGTAGTCGTTTTCATGCTCTACCACATTGATTGCCGGAGCCGTTGCATTAGCTTTTTCCATCCAATCGTTATCGAAGAAATCATTGAAGATACTCGGTAACCAACCTTGATTTTTTCTTGTGGGTAACATAGTTTTAATCTCCTATTTTTAAGTTGTTTAATCTTTTCTTTGACTTCGGCTCTTTCGATAACCGACGTCATTCGGATATTTGCAAACGACGTACCAATATATTTTTCGAGGTTTATTGTTCGGGTATGTATGACAATAGTTATCCAAAGTGGACAAAATTATTCCGTAGAGTAATTATTGTCACTTTTTTCGGGCAGGGGAAGACGCCGGGAATCGATAGATAAGTCATAGTTTTTTCGATTATGCCATAAATCGGGTATGGTGTGATTATACTTTTGCTCAAAAAAAGAGAAGAGTATGGAAATACAAGAACAACAATTTGTCCGGGAACTGGCGGAGAGCCGTATGCAAATAGAATTATTGAGAAATCGAGTGTTGCTGCGTTATTACGCCCAATTGCTCGAACTCGATATCATGGAGCAAACCCAAGAAGTGAAAGCTCTCATGAGCAGTATCAACACGCTCGAACGCTATGCCCGTAAATATGAACCGAAAGAATCGGCCATAGAGTCTGCTCCCGTAGAAAACGGGGGATCGGGAGAAGTTTCCCGGAACAAAGAGGGAGAGTCGGAGAGTATCGATGTACTGTTGGGGAAAACTATGCCTTGTGTTTCTGCTCGTTCGGGGGTAGAGAATATGACGGCTGTACCTTCCCGGTCGGCGGCAGTGCGAAATCTACCTAACGGATTGAAAATAAAATCGGTTACGACTCGTGGAAAATCGCATCGAAAATAGATTGCAGATGAAAAGGCGCAAATTTCTATTCGGTAAGGTTGTTTTGAAAATTGTTTGAGCTATCTTTGCGCAGGATGCGAAAATAGGCTACATTCGGCAAAGTCAAGCGAGCTTGCTTTTGCCCTCATTTGTACTATCTTTGCGTATATTGTGAAAGCAGGCCGGGCTCGGCGGGAAAATGGAATTCGGTTCTGCTCCCTTTGCTTGCATGGACTCTATAATTTTACGGAACGATGAAAACGATACGAGAGATATATCGCATAGGGTATGGCCCTTCGAGTAGTCATACAATGGGGCCGAGAAAGGCTTCCGAAATATTTTTGAACCGCCACCCTGAGGCTGTGGCGTTCGAGGTCATTCTGTACGGTAGTCTTGCCGCTACGGGAAAAGGGCACTTGACCGATGTAGCGATTCTCGATACCCTTCAACCTCATGCTACGGTCGAGATTGTGTGGAAAACGTCGGTATTTCTGCCGTTTCACCCGAACGGCATGACTTTTCGCTCGAAAAATAGTTCGGGCGAAACGACCGACGAATGGACCGTGTTCAGCGTGGGAGGAGGGGCTTTGGCCGAAGAAGGGAAGCCTTTCGACGAGACACCGGAATTGTACGAAATGAATAGTATGACTCAGATTCTCTCTTGGTGTGAACGGACGGGGCGCAGTTATTGGGAATATGTACAGGAATGCGAAGATCACGATATTTGGGACTATTTGGCCGAGGTGTGGTCGACTATGCGCGAGGCTATCGAACGAGGGCTCGATCAGGAGGGTGTATTGCCTGGTCCGTTGAATTTACGGCGGAAAGCCTCTTCTTATTATATAAAGGCGAAGGGTTATAAAGACAGTTTGAAAAGTCGGGGATTGGTATTTGCCTATGCGTTGGCCGTGAGTGAAGAGAATGCATCGGGCGGGCGTATTGTAACCGCACCCACTTGCGGATCCTGTGGAGTCGTGCCGGCGGTATTGTACCATTTGCAAAAGAGTAGGGAATTCAGCGATACCCGCATTTTAAGAGCGTTGGCGACCGCCGGTTTGGTGGGGAATATCGTGAAGCAAAATGCTTCTATATCGGGAGCCGAAGTGGGGTGTCAAGGCGAAGTGGGAGTGGCATGTGCTATGGCTTCGGCGGCAGCCAGCCAGTTATTTGGCGGTAGTCCCGCACAAATCGAGTATGCCGCCGAAATGGGGCTGGAACATCATTTGGGTATGACTTGCGATCCGGTGTGCGGATTGGTACAGATACCTTGTATCGAACGGAATGCCTATGCTGCGGCGAGGGCTTTGGATGCTAATATCTATTCGGCTTTTACCGATGGGAATCATCGTGTATCGTTCGACAAGGTGGTGGCTGTAATGAAACAAACTGGGCACGATTTGCCATCTTTGTACAAGGAGACCGGGGAGGGTGGCCTTGCCAAAGATTACGAACAGATGTAAAAAACAGATTTGTAAATCACTCTGGAAATTTCGATCGGGACAAGCCTCGATCAGTCGATTCCCGGTCGCCTGCTTGTGCCTATGTTCTTGTCTCCCCCTTAGCTGTTTTTGGCTCAGTAGGAAATCAGTAGGGATTGCCCTTTTATATTTCCGACCCCTCTCCTTAGAAATTACCATTTCTTCGGTTTCACTACTATATTGCTCTACAACAAAGGGGTGAAAGGGTTACACACACACACACCAAGTGACGGAAGGATTAATAGATATGTCAGGAGGTTAAATACATTCCCTTTTCTCGGAGAGTGAGCAAAAAGGGAGGTGAATTTGTTTTTATGGTGAAGTTACTTTATATTTGTAGTTGTTTAAGCAATGATTGATATATGAACTTTTCTGAATTGAATATAGAAATGGTGTTCGCTTTGATGAGCGGTAAATTGTCTGCTGCGATTAATCGGAAATTATATCGTAGTTTTCGAAAATTGTCTATCGATATAACTCCCGAACAATGGACTGTATTGTATTATTTATGGTCGCGGGACGGTGTGACTCAGCAGGAATTGTGTAATGTTACATTTAAAGACAAACCGAGCATGACCCGGCTAATAGATAATTTGGAAAAGCAACAGCTTGTCGTCCGTTCTCCGGGCGTGAAAGACCGGCGTATCAATTTGATTCATCTTACCGATAAAGGTCGGGAGTTGGAGGTGGCTACGAAGCCTTTGGTGACGGCTATTATGAGAACTGCGTTGGACGGCTTTTCGGATAGAGAAGTCGAGATGGCCGGGAGAATGTTGACCAAAGTTTTCGGTAATTTGAAAAATTCGTTGGAGGATTAAGAAAATCTGTCATGATTAAATATATGAGGCATATATTCATTTTTATAGTTGTATGGCTTGCGGCAGGGACGATTTGTTCTTTCGCACAATACAAGCCCGATCGTTTGGGAGAAGGTTTTGAAGCAAAAACTATTGTCATGCCGGACGATTACAGCGGAAAGGTAGTGACGACTCTTGTTCGGAGTTTGTCATCGTGCGACACGCATAAAGCGGTGCTTTACGTGCACGGATATAACGATTATTTCTTTCAGGAAACGCTGGCTCGGACGTTTAACGATTCCTGCTTTAATTTCTATGCCGTGGATTTGAGAAAATACGGACGCTCGTTATTGCCGGAACAAACGCCGTTCGAGGTTCGAGATTTGCAAGAATATTTTGCCGATATAGATACGGCTCTGACTCTTATTCGGGAGGAGGGAAATACCGATATTGTGTTGATGGCTCATTCGACGGGAGGATTGATAACATCGCTTTATTGTGAGGCTCATCGTAACGACTTGCCGGTACAGGGACTCATTTTGAACAGTCCGTTTCTCGACATGAATATGAATTGGTTCTATGAGAAGATTCTGGTTCCTATCGTGTCGGCTTGGGGGCGTTGGTTTAAAGGAACGAAGATAAGTCAGGGAAACTCTACCGCTTATGCCGAGAGTTTGCTAAAAGATCATCATGGGGAATGGAATTATGATACCGACTTGAAATTTAAGGTATCTCCGCCTGTTTCTTCGGCATGGATACGGGCGATACATCGCGGTCACAATCAAATTCATAAAGGGTTGCATATTCCCTGTCCCGTTTTGTTGATGTATTCGAGTCAATCGGTGGACGGAAATAAATGGACGCCTCAACATCAATCGGGAGATGCCGTACTCGATGTAAAGGATATTGCCCGCTATGGTCGCATGTTGGGACCAAAAGTCACAGAGTTTGAGGTTCAAGAAGGAATGCACGATCTCGTACTTTCGAAACCTTCGGCTCGTCAAGCTGCTTATTCCGAGATGTTTCGTTGGCTTCGGAGCAATGGATTGAACGAATGATACCCCCAAAGTTCGTTTATTCTCCGAGAGGCATCGAAAACACGATGTGGGGCATATCGATGCCTCGGTAGTGTTTTACGATGGTATCGCCGGGAATCATACCGATTCGTTTTGCGACTCCTTGCGAAGGAAGGTTATTGTCGCGGATAATGGAGTAAATGCGTTTTATACCCAAAATGTGGGAGGCATAGTCGGCACATGATCGTGCGGCTTCGGTAGCATACCCTTTGTGCCAGAAATTTTTGCGAAGGAGATAGCCTATTTCGGGAACGGTTTGTTCTCTGTATGGTTGGATAGTGATGCCGCATTGTCCGATGAGCTCTCCGTTTTCTTTAAGAACGGCTCCCCATAAACCGACTTTGTCTTCGGCATATCTCTTTATTTGTCGGTCTAACCATTCCCGGACTTCTGTGCCGTTGAATGCGCCTTCGTAGGCGTACATCACCTCGTTGTCTTGTAAGAGTTTACAAACTTCATGAAAGTCGTTCGGGCATAACTCTCTAAGAATTAATCTCTGGGTTTCTAATATCGTTCTCATTTCACAGGTCTCCGGTTAAAGACGTTGTTATTCGGCATTCTGTTCGGATTGCTGTTTTTCCAACTGTAAGACTTGTTTGTCTGCGAGTTCGAGCGTGCGTACGTTCAGTTGATATTCTCGTTTGAGGTCATCGACATTTTTCATGAGGTTGGCGAGCTCACGGGTCGCTTTAACGGCTTCGCGAGTGACGGGGTCGAGCGATAGAGTGTATCGGTTTCCACCCAAGTAAGTGAGGGTTATTTTTTTACTCGTATTATTCGCTATGAGTGCTGCGACGGCAGAACATTGACCGTCTTTGTATGTCACGATTTCGGTATATTTGCCGTCGTTGGTGAACCGGTAATTATTGGCTCCGTCGTACCCGATAACGAGAGTTTCGGCTTTACTTTTGTCCGGGAGCGTCGCCCGTATGGAACTGTGTTTTATCGGTGTGCTTCCGTAATATACACTTGCCAACTGCATTTGTCCGTTTTCTGTGACCAAAACTTTCAATTGGCTACGATTTATCGCAGCTTGTTTGGGAAGTTTCTTATATATATAATTCCCTTCCGTTTGGTATTTGGCATCTTTTTCGAACCGGAAGTTTTTCTTGGCTGCTTCGAGTTCGGTTTGTCTCACTTTGAGTACACTGTCTATATAAAGCAGGTTTTGCTCGCTTTCTTTTTGTTTTACGCGGCACATGAGCAACATACCCGCTTTTATCTGTTTGAAGGCTTTGGGGTATAATAATTCGATACTGTCGATAGCATTTTTAGCATTGGCGTATTGACCGTTTTCGAATAACTTCCGAGCTTTTTCATATTGAGCGTTAGCTTCATTACTATTATCTCCGCAGGAGAATAATACTATCGCACAGGAGCATATCCAAAAGTAAAGATATTTAGCCATAATTGATCGGTGTATTGTATTTGATGTTTAATTCTATCTAATAGACCCTCTCTGTACATCTTTGACTCCCTTAACGGTTTTGAGCTTTTTCATTAGACTGTTGAGGGAGGAGGTGTCATCGACCGTGACGGTGATATGCCCTTGAAAAAGGCCGTCGTTCGAGTCGATCGAGATGCCTCTCATATATATGTTTTTTTCTTTTGAAATAATCGATGTAATGTTCGTTACGATACCGATATCGTCGTTTCCGATAACTCGCAGGACGGTGACGTATTTGGACCCCATTTTTCCCGACCAGCGGGCATTGACTACTCTGTAACGGTAACGACTGTATATGTGTCGCGCGTTCGGACAATCTTTACGGTGTATCTTGATAGTTCCTTCCGTGGAGACGAATCCAAAGATTTCGTCGCCGTAAATGGGGTTGCAGCATTTGGCCAATTTATAGTCGATACCTTTGACATCGCCGCCTATGACGAGCTCGTCTTCTTTCGATTCGTCGGGTTCTTTTTGTAAAGTAAATTCTTCTGCCGTACGAGTTTCGTATTGTTCTTCGTTTTCTTTTTTATCGATTTCGAGATAAAGGTCGATTACGCGATTGACGTCGATATGTTCATCGGCCAATTCGTTGTAAAAATCGGTGACGGTTTTATAGCCCATTTTTTTTATAAGGCGCATCATTACACCGTCTTCCATCTCTATTTTGCGGTTTTTGAATCGTCTTTGCAAAAGCTCTTTCCCATATTCCGCCGCTTTATTCTGCTGTTCGTTCAGGGCTTGCTTTATCTTTACCCGCCCTTTCGATGTCGCGGCTATGTTGAGCCAGTCTTGTTTCGGGGTCTGGTTGGGAGAGGTGAGTACTTCGATCGTATCGCCGCTTTTCAGTTTATATTTTATGGTTTCGATCTTTCCGTTTACCTTGCCACCGACACATTTGCAGCCTAACCCGGTGTGAATGAGGAATGCGAAGTCCAGTAACGTGGCTCCCAAAGGCAATTTGTATAGGTCTCCTTTCGGAGTGAATACGAATACCTCTTTGTCGTAGAGATCCATTTTGAAATCGCGCATGAGTTCCAAAGCTCCACCGTTTCCGGCCGCTTCGAGTACTTCACGCACATTGTTCATCCAATCGTCCAGCCCGTTCTCGCTTTTAATTCCTTTGTATTTCCAGTGGGCTGCAAGTCCTCGTTCGGCTATTTCGTCCATTCGCCGGGTACGTATTTGTACCTCTACCCAGCGTTGTTTCGGTCCTAGCACAGTGATGTGTAACGATTCGTATCCGTTCGATTTGGGAATGGACAGCCAGTCCTTCATTCGCTTGGGGTTGGGCTGGTACATATCGGTAACGATCGAATATACCTTCCAACAGTCTGCCTTTTCCTGTTCGAGGGGAGTTTCCAGTATGACACGAATGGCAAACAGGTCGTAAATGTCTTCCAAATCGGCTTTTTGTTTCTTCATCTTATTCCAGATGGAAAAGATGGATTTCGTGCGGCCCTTGATTTCGAAATGTAGACCTTCGGCTTCGAGTTTTTGTTTTACCGGTTGGATAAATTCCATGATGTATTTATCCCTGTTCCTCTTGGTTTCGTTGAGCTTGTGGGCTATCTGGTCGTAGATTTCCCGATTGGTGTATTTCAGGGAGAGGTCTTCCAGTTCCGATTTTATGGAGTATAGTCCTAATCGGTGCGCCAGTGGAGCATAAAGATAGGAGGCTTCACAGGCGATGTCATAACGGTATTTTTCGTTGGGGTGGTGGTTTATCATTTTCATGACGCAAAGCCGGTCGGCGATCATGATGATGATAACTCGTATATCTTCGGCGAACGATAGTAACAGTTTGCGGAAATTCTCGCTTTCGACGGCAGCCTGTTTGGTATACAAGCTGTTCGATTTAATGAGACCCCGAATGAGCTGGGCTATGTCGTCCCCGAATTCTTTTTTTACGGTTTCGATAGTGAGGAATTCGCTGACGACCAAGTTGAAAAGTAGAACCGAAATAAGCATACTGCGTTCTAATCCTACCCTGTCGCATAAGATAAGCGCAGTATTCAGATTACGGACAACAGGATTTATTCCTTGTTTGTTTCGCTGATAGTGCCCTGTTTCGACGGCTTCGGAAATGAGGCGACGCATGCGGTTGAAGTCTTCTACTCTTAAAACCGGGCGACTATTGCGTAACAGTTGCCGATAGACCGATAGGACATTTTCTTTTTCGTCGAGTGTAAAATAGCTTTTTTCGGGCATAAGGTGCGACTGTTTTCAAAAATTCTGTCTCAAATATATATTTTTGTGGGTAAAAATGCGCTTTTTTTTAGAGCTTTTTGTAGTTTTGGGAACGGAATTAAAATTCATTATTCATTACAAGCTATGTTTACACCGGAAGATTTAGATTTGTTTGCCGAAAAAGGTATTGACGTACATACGGTTGAGGAGCAGTTGGCCTCGTTTAAAAGCGGATTTCCTTTTTTAAGGATATTATCTTCTGCTTCTGTCGGGAACGGTATTTTATCGCTTGACGAACAGCAAACGCAATATTATCTCGATTTGTGGGAAGGTTACTTGAAAGATAATCATAAGGTCGTGAAGTTTGTTCCGGCATCGGGAGCTGCGAGTCGTATGTTCAAAGATTTGTTCGCATTCCTTTCTGCCGATTACAGTGAGCCACAAACTGATTTCGAAAAGAAATTTTTCAATTCGATCGAACATTTTGCTTTTTACTCCGATCTTGACGAAGCTTGTTTGAAGAATGAAGGAAGGAGCATAACCGATTTGATAGAATCGGGCAATTACAAAGCGGTGGTGTCCAATCTGCTCGAAGCGAAGGGCTTGAATTATGGTTCTTTACCGAAGGGGTTATTGAAATTTCATCGTTATGCGACGAATAACCGTACGGCTATGGAGGAACATTTGACGGAGGGAGCTCTTTATGCCGCCAGTTCCGACGGGGAGGTCAATATTCATTTTACGGTATCTCATGAGCACCTTGCCGATTTTAAAGTATTAGTAGCCAAGAAAAAAGCGGATTATGAACGACGCTATGGCGTACGTTATCATATTAGTTTTTCCGAGCAAAAGCCTTCTACCGATACTATTGCGGTCGATGCGAATAACGAGCCGTTCCGAGAGAATGGCAGGCCGTTGTTCCGTCCGGGGGGACATGGGGCTTTAATCGAGAATCTGAACGACATCGATGCCGAAATCATATTTGTAAAAAACATAGATAATGTAGTGCCCGACAGATTGAAAGAGCCGACCGTGCGCTTTAAGAAAATTATCGGAGGGGTGTTGGTATCGTTACAAACGGAGATAAACCGTTATATTACCATGTTGAAAAGCGGGAAATATACGATCGACGATTTACGGGAAATGATACAGTTTTTGCATAAAAAGCTTTTCGTCAGAAATGAGGAAACCAAACATTTGGAGGATGCGGAGCTGGCTTTGTATTTGTTGCGGAAGTTGAATCGCCCGATTCGTGTATGCGGAATGGTTCGCAATTCCGGCGAACCCGGCGGGGGGCCCTTTATTGCTTATAATCAGGACGGAACCACATCTTTGCAGATTTTGGAGAGTTCCCAAATAGATATGTCGAATCCAGATGCTAAGGAGCAGTTCGAGTCGGGTACTCATTTTAATCCGGTAGATTTGGTTTGTGCCGTGAGGGATAATAAGGGCGAGAAATATGATTTGCCGAAATACGTAGATAAAAATACCGGTTTTATTTCGCTTAAATCGAAGAATGGCAGAGAGCTGAAAGCTCTTGAATTACCGGGACTTTGGAACGGGGCCATGAGCGATTGGAGTACTGTTTTTGTGGAGGTTCCCGCAGAGACGTTCAATCCTGTCAAGACCGTTAACGATTTACTCCGTCCACAGCATCAGTAGGGCGTGAGATTCGGCATGGAATAGAGGGCGATATGCAGTGGTATATCGCCTTTTTTTGTAACTTTGCACTTGCGAGGATAAGCATCGCCGTGGTATGGACCCAATAGAATTTTGTTTATACCTCTGGCTTGTATTACCATTGCATATGATTGATGAGAATAGTGGGGGCATGAAATCTAACCGATTTTTATTCTTCGGCTATTCGTTAAGTAAAAAAGAAAAATAAGAATAGAAAATATGACGTTTGAAGAGTTCGGATTGTCCGAAGATGTTATGCGAGGGCTGGCTGCCATGAATTTTAAGGAGGCGACTCCTGTTCAGGAACAAACCATTCCTGTGATATTGCAAAAAAGAGATTTAATAGCTTGTGCTCAAACCGGTACGGGAAAGACGGCCGCCTATATACTGCCATTGCTGAATCTGCTTACAGAAAAGCAGGGCGACGGAGATAGAGTGCGTGCTGTGATTGTCGCTCCTACGAGGGAGTTGGCGCAACAGATCGACATGCAGTTCGAGGGATTTTCCTATTTTCTTCCTATTTCTACTGTTGTGGTTTCGGGTGGGGGAGACGGCGCTTCATGGGACCAGCAAAAGCGGGGGTTAACGATGGGTGCGGACATTATTATCGCCACACCGGGACGGCTTATCTCTCATTTGAATATCTCGAATATCGATTTTTCGGGAGTGGAGTGTTTTATTCTCGATGAGGCCGACCGGATGCTCGACATGGGTTTTTATGACGATATTATGAAAATAGGTAAAAAATTGCCCGAGAATCGTCAAACGGTCATGTTTTCGGCGACTATGCCTCCCAAGATTCGGCAGTTAGCCAAGAATATCATGAACGAACCGGTAGAAGTCAATGTGGCTATCTCGAAACCGAACGAGGCCATAGACCAGTCGGCTTATGTCTGTTATGAGAGTCAGAAGATGGGAATCGTCGATTGGCTTTTCAAGGAACCGACTGGAACGAAAACGATCGTTTTCTCTTCTTCGAAACAGAAAGTAAAGGAGTTGGCATTTTCCTTGAAACGAAAAAAATATAAGGTAGAGGCGATGCACTCAGACTTGGAGCAATCGGAGCGCGAATCGGTCATGCTTGATTTTAAAAATAATAAAATCGATATTTTGGTGGCAACCGATGTTATTTCCAGAGGTATCGATATCGATCAAATAGGATTGGTCATTAATTATGACGTACCGCATGACCCGGAGGATTACATTCATCGCATCGGTCGCACGGCCCGAGCCAATGCCGACGGTACAGCTATTACATTCGTGTCGGAAAAAGAACAAGGCAAATTCCATCGAATCGAATTGTTTTTGGGGTATGATATTCCTAAACGGGAATTGCCCGAGGGGTTGGGCGATGCTCCGGTTTATTCTCCCAAACAAGGTCGGGGAGGTCAACGAAATCGAGGCGGTAAGAGAGGCGGAACCGGTGCTAAAAATTACGGAAAGGGAGGTAAGAGGAAACCTAAAAAGAACAATAGAGGTTCACAGAGTACCGAAATTTCAAGAAAACCCGAAAGGCATCATGGTCGTTCCAAGTCGTCCGGGAAACAATCGGGTGGTGTGGAACAATAGTTGTAAGGGGTTAATTATAAGTTTTTGACTATTATTAGAACGAGTGAGGTTCTTTTGCCATATTTGATTTTTTGTCGAAATATTGAATAACTAACTTCTAAATTCATATTTATGGAATGTAGTAAGGCTCAAAGTATAGATGAACAGAGCTTGCAAAAAGCGCAATTTCTGTTTGAATCCGGAGATATTGACAAAATAGAGGTGGGAACAATAAAAGGTCTGTGTCAAATCCATAGGTCTCTTTTTGAAGGATTGTACGATTTTGCTGGTAAGATACGGAATTTGAATATTGCAAAAGGTGGGTTTCGTTTTGCGAATAGTCTGTACTTAGAAGTTATTCTTCCTGTAATAGAAAAGATGCCGGAAAGTACTTTTGAGGAAATTATAGCTAAATATGTAGAAATGAATATTGCCCATCCGTTCATGGAAGGTAACGGGCGTGCTACTCGCATCTGGCTGGATTTGATTCTAAAAAAGAATCTTGGTAAAGTCGTTGATTGGCAAACGATAGATAAAGACCTTTATCTCCAAGCTATGGAACGCAGCCCTATTAACGATTTAGAATTACGAGTATTGTTACAACCTGCTTTGACTGATAAGGTAGATGATCGAACCGTTATCTTCAAAGGAATTGAACAGTCTTATTATTATGAGGGATATAGCAGAAAATAATATTCAAATTTATCTACAAAGATGGAAACATTTTGACTTCTTCTGTTATAGTGACAATGATAATTTGAAATAGTAAATACGTTGTTTGCTCCTTTCAATTCGGAAACTGTATGTCATATTTGATTGTTTCCTATTATTAAGATAGATTGGAATGGATACTTTGGAGAAAAAAACGAAAGTAAAAGAGTTGTGGCAACTTTGTTTCCATGATGACGAACGATTTGTGAATCTCCTGTTCGACAATTTATACCGGGACGAGAATACCATCTGTTTTGAAAAGGGGGGAAAGGTGACTACTGCGTTACAGATGTTACCTTATCGCATAAGTTTCGGCGAGACTTCACTCGATGTAAGTTATATTTCAGGAGCTGCCACGAGACCGGAGTATCGCAATAGGGGATTGATGGGACGTTTATTGAAAGAGTCGTTCGAGATTATGAGGTCTCGTAATATTCCGCTTTCGGCATTGATTCCGGCTGAATCGTGGCTTTATGATTATTATGCTTCGAAGGGTTATGCTTCTGTATTTTTCCGTCAGGAACTCAATTTTTCATCGGCGCATCGATTTTATGGAGACGGATATCATCGGGTAGCTATGTCGATGGACGAGCTTTATCGGTTTTTCGATGAGCAAATGAGGCGACGTTCGTGTTGCATACAACATGGACGGGAGGATTTCAATGTGATTTGCGACGATATTTATTTGGACGGCGGAGATGTGGTCGCATTAGCCGATTCGCAGAATCGGCTTTCGGCATTGGCATTTGTCGTTCCCGGAGATGATGCGGTTTTTGTGAAGGAGTTGTTGGCGATAAATACCGAGGCAAAAGAGGCTATGCTGCATGAGGTTCAGTCGGCGTTTCCCGGATATTCTCTTCGAGTCTTTATGGAGCCGACGTCGGAGAATGGGTCGGCGGTTCTTATGGGAATGATTCGCATTGTGGACGTTCGGAGGATACTCGAAGCGGTCGCAAAGAATAATCGTTCATTGAGACGAGTATTTAGAGTGCACGATTCTTTATTGCCGGTTAATAACGGTGTTTTTCTTGTGGAGGAAGGTGAGTGTTACGAGGGCGTGACGAATCCGTGTGATTTTGATATCGATATAATGGAGTTGGCAGAAATTGTATTCGGCGGTTCGAAACTATCGTCATTGTTGGATTTTCCTTCGGTACGTCCATATATGAGTTTGATGCTCGATTGATAAAAAGAGTTATTTTTTTCTTCTCTTGATTTTTTGTGCTTATTTTTGCTTGCTGAAAAAGGTATGAAAAGGTTCGGTTATGCAATAGTATCGATATTTCTTGCAGTGGTGGTTCTCCTCACCAGTGGAGGAATTTCTATTGTCCGCTGTTGCCAGACACATTGTTTTTGTTTGCAAAATTCCGGTACGCAAGAAGTAGATCTCCTTTCCGATCGTTATTCTTCGGAGAGTCGTAATGATTGTTGTAAAACCGGCGGTATAGCAGACAAGCACGCTACGAAAGGACATTCTCCTTTTTGTAAACATGTGAAAGTAGAAAAACTGAATTTACCGATCGTAGACATTCCTACCGGGACAGATTGGGGGATACAGGGGACAATCGATTTGACCTATTCGTTTTGGTCGGTTATATTCGCTCCTGTCACTTCTGTTGTAAAGTATATAACTACTTCCTATATGCCGCCACCGCGGGATTATCTAAAACAAATCGCTATACTTTTGATTTAAAATCCGATATATGTAATTGGAGGGAAGGGAATGTGCCCTTTCGTGAAATTTTTGTCTTATGTGATATAGGACTGTTTTATTATATAATCGGATTAAAAAGATGATAAGATATTTAATATTTCCACTTTTTTTATTAGGTAGTTTGTCTTCGGCTTTTTCTCAAGTACGAGGGATTGTAAAAGATATAGCCGGAGAACCGATTATCGGGGCGAATGTCTTCTGGTTGGGAACTACGACAGGAACTACGACAGGGGAGTCGGGTAAATTCAGCTTACCTGAAACGGGGACGAGCGATAAGCTGGTTGTCCGTTTTGTAGGATATCGCAGTGATACGATACATATCGACAGGGTCGATACCGTTTGGGAGATTGTTTTACAGGACGGTGCGGTGATGGACGAGGTTCAAGTTTCGGCTCGACGTATGGGCACTATGAAGATACGAGCTGGGATATTGAATCAGGACATGATTTCCACGGCCGAGCTTTCTCGGGCCGCTTGTTGTAATCTGGGAGAGAGTTTTACAACGAATCCTTCGGTCGATGTCAGTTATTCTGATGCGGCGACCGGTGCTAAGCAGATTAAGTTGTTGGGGCTTTCGGGGACTTATGTACAAATGCTTGCAGAGAATATTCCTAATTATAGGGGTGTTGCTTCTCCTTATGCATTGGGCTACATTCCCGGTCCGTGGATGCAGAGTATTCAAGTCTCGAAGGGCGCTTCGTCGGTTAAAAACGGCTATGAATCGATTACCGGCCAAATCAATGTGGAATTTAAAAAGCCACAGACAACCGAGTCGGTTTCGGCCAATTTGTTTGCCAATTCGTTAGCTAAGATAGAGGCTAATTTCGATGGCAATATTCATTTGAATCAGAGGGTGAGCACGGCGTTATTGGCTCATTATGAAAACAATCTCATGGCGCACGATTCCAACGACGACGGTTTTATGGATTTCCCCCGGGTAGAACAATATAATTTTCAAAACAGATGGGCTTATATGGGAGACCGTTATGTGTTTCAAGCCGGGATAAAGGCTCTCATGGAAGATCGTACGGGAGGACAAATGCGTTCTTATCGAGCGACGGACGGAATGCCTCGGTACGATATAGATATTCGAACGGAACGATATGAGGCTTTTACCAAAAATGCCTATATTTTTGATAAAGAGAAAAATACCAATGTCGCTTTGATTTTATCGGGTTCTTTACATCGTCAAGATGCCGGTTACGGGTATAAATTATATGATGTGGACCAATGGAACGGGTATGCGTCGCTGATGTTCGAAACAGAGTTCGATAAACGGAATAGTCTTTCAACCGGTTTAAGTCTTAATTATGACGATTATGACCAGAGTTATAAATTGTCACATACGGGTGATACTTTGGGTGCAAGGGATAAAGAGATCGTACCGGGGGCGTATGTGCAATATACATATAACTGGAATGACAAACTCATGATTATGGCCGGATTACGTGCAGATTACAGCAGTGTATACGGAACTTTCGTAACACCACGTGCCCATGTCAAATGGGCTCCTAACGAGATTTTCAATCTTAGGGCTTCTGCCGGGAAAGGATACCGGGCCATTCATGCCTTAGCCGAGAATAATTATTTGCTGGCCAGTAGCAGACGAGTCGTGATAGATCCCGATTTGGATATGGAAGAGGCTTGGAATTATGGTGTCAGCGCGGCTCTTTATATTCCGCTGTTCCATAAGACTCTGAACTTGAATTTGGAGTATTATTATACCGATTTCCTTCGTCAAATGGTCGTGGATATGGACAGTGACCCTCATGAGGTACATTTTACCCAATTAAAGGGGAAGTCTTATTCACATACGTTTCAGGCGGAAGCGAGTTATCCGTTTTTCAAAGGTTTTACTTTGACGGCTGCTTATCGTTTGACCGATGTCAAGACTACTTATGGAGGTGTGTTGAGGGAACGTCCGTTCGTCGGTCGATATAAAGGATTGCTGACTGCCTCGTATCAAACTCCTTTGGGCATTTGGCAATTCGATGTAACTTTACAGTTGAACGGGGGAGGTAGACTACCGCAACCCTACATGCTGGAACAGGGGATTCCTGCGTGGAATAACCGGTATAAGGCGTATGATCAGTTGAATGTTCAAGTGACTCGTTATTTCAGGCATTGGTCGATATATGTCGGAGGTGAAAATCTTACCGGGTTCAAACAAAAAAATCCGATTATAGATGCTTCTAATCCGTGGGGGAGTAATTTTGATTCCACTCTTACTTGGGGACCTATGCATGGGGCTATTTATTATGTAGGGGTTCGGTTTAACTGGGAGAGATTATAGATTTAAGTATATGAATTATAAAAATGTATGTGAAAAATGAAACAGGTAAAAATTTTATGGTTAGTAGCCGCGTTGTTCTGTGTGACGACGGCTTTCGGGAAAGATATTAAAACAGTAGTTTTCAAGACAACTCCCGAAATGCATTGCAATAATTGCGAGACGAAGATCAAGAACAATCTCCGCTTTGAGAAAGGAGTGAAGGAGATTGTGACCGACCTCGGCGATAAAACGGTTACCGTGAAATACGATGCCGATAAGACGACTGTCGAAGCTCTTATTAAAGGGTTTGCCAAAATCAAGTATTCGGCAGTCCCTGTGACCGAGAAAAAAGAGGACGGAAAAAGTACTTGTCCAGAAAAGACTACTTGCCCAGAGGAAACGGAAGAGTGCTGTACTCCTTCCAAGTGAGGTTTCGGAAATTATTCGATCGATGATAAAGGTGTTTGTCCTGTGTGGCGAACACCTTTTGTCTATTAAAGGTAGACGCGATAACCGATAGCGAGGCTTATATTACGCCCTTGAAACCCTTTAACGACTTCTCTGATGGTTTTGGTAAGACCCAATGTATAACGGGCGTCTACGAATACTCCGAAGTTAAATTCGTAACCTAATCCGAAAGCAAGGCTGAAATCGACAGCCGAATCCCGGTATATGGAGTAGTCGTCGTTATTTATTCCTTTCCATTTGTCCGAGAGGGAAAGTCCTATACCTAATTGAGGACCGAATTGCACGTTTAGTCCGTTACAGGGAAAGAACTTTACCAATACAGGAATATCTAGATAGTGGGTTCTACATGTGTAGGTATTGCTGATGACAGCTCCGCTTTCATCGGTAAGGTAAAATTCATCGTCCGTATATCCTCTGGCAGAGTAGAATAGTTCGGCTTGCATATCGAAGTAGTTGTTGAATTGGTAAGTTGCGATAATTCCACCTTGAAAACCGGATAAATAGTCTGCGTGGTCTCCCAATTTACTCCATGGATAATTGATTGTCGACCAGTTGATTCCGGCTTTTCCACCCAAACTCCATTGGGCTTGAATAGAAACGGGTATGAATGCAATACATATTATCAGGAAATATTTTTTCATAGTTTTTCCTTATTTATATTGTTCGATACGGGAATCGTCGATAGCTGTTTCAGACAAAATATATGTGTTTCATGTTTAGATACCTACAAATATACATGATATATTTTATATTCGCTTTTGTTATATTTGCATAAAAGTGAAAAAGGATGAACGATAGGAACGGAAAGAACGATAGTCGTTGTTACAGTTTCCTATATAGTTTGTATACAAGTATGCTACTCAATTGGGAAATAGTCGTATGTATCGATTTCGATTGTCACTTATTTTATGCTGTGCTTTTCTTTTTTCTTCCGAAGAGCCATTCTGTGAGAAAATCGCTACATCTGAGAAGATTGCTGGTTACAATAGACATTATTAGGACAAGAATGGCCATAAAGAGACAGATGAAGAAATTTAATGTAGGATTTCCATCTATAAAGGACCAATGGCTTGGTAAAAAGAAATAATGTATCAAGTATATATCTAAGGTTCTTTTCCCTACATATTGTAGCCAATTTCCTATCTTCGTATCTTTGCTGCACCAATTCTGATTTTTTTCAAAGAACATGAACACGAGCAGGACACCGCAATAGGATTGTATAAACTTTAATGTTTGCATGACCCATTCTGAATTTATACGAACCGTTTCGGCAATTAGTGTCGATATCAAAAAGCCTAGTACAATCGAGGTTGACACATAATTATTTTTGAATAAATCTTTTACCTTGTCGTATTGAAATTTTACAATCGTCCCGAATACGAAAAAGCAAAAATATCGAAATTGAGATAATGATAATATATGTGCCATGCGTCCTCCTATCAGAACTGGGTTGGTGCAGAGGACGTATATAATAAGGCTCGTCGCAAATAATACCATTAGTCGTTGCTTGGTATTAAACCGTAAGACTGATAGCAGGTAGTCGCCGATGGAGTACATGCAGAAATAAGCAAACAGGATCAATGTAAACCAATAGCCTCCCTTGAATGGGCTACCGATGATTTCCATCGTGCCTTTTTGGAAGATATACATATAAATAACAAGGAAAAAGAGGGTAGGCAATATTTGTACTTTCGCTTTCTTTGTTAGAAAGGACGAGATTGATTGCTTTGTGCGGAAAATGTTTTCTTTGAACAAGACAAAGCCGCTGATGAAAAAGAACAACGGCATTCTGAAAGAGACGAAAATGTGATTGAAGTCGAATGATGAATTTCCTATTGGAGAATTTCTCCATACATAATATACATGAGCATATATCACCAATATAATTGTGAATCCCCGTAGGGCATCGATATATTCAATTCTTTTGCTGTTGCTTTTTATGGGTAAATCTTGGCATGATTTTTGCCCCCCCCCCTATATTCGTTTGGTTCATTTTTTGCATGTGGGTGTAAAATTTTTTGCAAAGGTAGTTAAAAATCGGAACTCTTGGAACAATCATTCCTGTTTTATTTGTTTTTATGTATCTTTGTAGTGGTAGGTAAAATAGGCTATGGAAGGGAATGAGGTGGAAGAAAAGATTGTTGGAGATTTGGACTGGGACGGGTTGCATCGTCCTCGTATTTTTTATGCCGTAGCCACTACTTTTTGTGGATTGTTTCTTTCGGTACTCGACGGTTCGATATGTAATGTGGCGTTACCCAGTATTGCCCGGGAGCTTGGTGTTTCATCGTCGGATTCTATTTGGATAGTCAATGCGTTCCAGTTGGTTATTATGATGACTATCCTCCCTTTTGCGTCGATGGGTGAGCGCTGGGGGTATAAGCAAGTTTATCTGAGAGGTGTTATCGTGTTTACAATCGGTTCGTTGTTTTGTGCGCTATCCCATAATTTGTCATTGCTCGTGATTTCTCGTGTATTTCAAGGCTTTGGAGCGGCTATGATTATGAGTGTGAACACTTCATTAATTAAGCTGATTTATCCCAAGCGGAGGTTGGGTGAAGGGGTTGGGCTCAATGCGACCGTAGTGGCCATAGCATCGGTAGCGGGACCTACTTTGGCCGCCGGTATATTGTCTGTCGCTTCTTGGCCCTGGTTGTTCGCCATCAATGTCCCTGTTGGTGTAGTTACCTTTTTTATGGGGCGTAGATATTTGCCCGATAATGCAGTTCGAGTTTTGGGGCATCGGTTTAATTGGAAGGAGGCTTTGTTGAATGCTACGACGTTCGGGTTGTTCATCGGGTGTGTAGAGGCCTATTCCCATGATGTTCCTGTTACTTGGGTTTTGGGAGGTATTGTTTCGTTTGTCATTATAGGTACATTTTATGTGCGTATGCAACTTAGGGAGAGGTATCCAATGTTACCGTTCGATTTGCTTAAAATTCCTATTTTTTCGATGTCGGTTGTGACGAGTATTCTTTCATTTACGGCTCAAATGTTGAGTCTGGTAGCCATGCCTTTTTTATTGGCAACCACTTTCCATTATGATGCTGTTGGCACGGGGTTGTTAATGACCTCGTGGCCGTTGGTAATTGTGTTTGTCGCACCGCTTGCGGGATTGATGATCGGGAAGGTTCACCCCGGTATTTTGGGTGGGGTTGGGTTAACTATTATGAGTGTCGGTTGTTTTTGTCTTTCATTTATTCCTACCGAAACAGGGCACTTCGGGCTTGTGTGGCGGTTGATGTTGTGTGGAATGGGTTTCGGATTGTTCCAGTCTCCGAACAATCATATGTTGCTTAGTTCTGCTCCACCTCAACGTACAGGTAGTGCTAGCGGAATGTTGGCGACAGCTCGGTTGATAGGTCAAACCGTAGGAGCAGCTTTGGTTGCGTTGCTATTTCATTTGTATGGTGATTCCGCTCCTCATGATGCCATGTTGTTGGCCGGAATCTTGACTTTGTGCGGTGCGTTTTCTTCTTGTTGTCGATTGAAGGTGAGTATGCCGAAGTAATAAAAATAGAATCTAAATGTATCGAGTTTGTGATCGGTTTGAAAAGCCGGTGTATTATTGTATCGTTTAAAGGCTCTGTCATTGTGGAAGACTTTGTCCTATCTTTGTTTTCTACTTGATAAAAGAGGGTAATTTTTAATCTTTTTGTGAGGACGATAGTGTAATCGGGAAATGTGCCAGTTTCATCAGATAATGATTATAGACATTATCTCACAAAGAAGCTGGATATGAAAGTTTCACAAGAACTACTTGCAATCTCCAAAATGATTACACATTGGGTTATGGCAATAAAAAAAACGATAGTTGACTATCGTTTTTTTTTATTGAGTGTGACATTATGAGCTTATTGTGAGCGTATTATCGTTTCAGTATCTTTTTGGTGACCGTGTATCCTTCTTCTGATTTTACTTTTACCAAGTAGATACCGGCGGGTAATTGCGGTACGTTTGTCGTTTGTAGGTTCTCGCCTTGATTTCTTTGAATGAGGCAACCATTGGACGAGAAGATTTCTATTTCGTTGATAGGTTCGGCTGAGAATACAGATAGTTCGCAGCTGCTGAGTTGGAGTCTTATTTCCAAGTTATTTTTTGTTGTTTGCTGTATCGCACTCATGCCGGGAATTTTGATGTCGACATATACGGGGTAGTGGTCCGAGATATCTTTAAGGTCTACTGTTTGCCCATCGATGGTGATTGTTCTGACAATGTGTGATTCTATATTTTGAATGCCCGAATTTTTGTAATCGTGGAAAAGAATGTAATCTATGCAAGCTGTATTTTCTTCCCGTCCCGGTATCGTGTTGCCTTCGGTGTCGCTGAAAATCTGGAAGTCTTCCAAGAAAACGCTGAATGCTAGGTTTTTCCATCTGTGGGAATCGTTCATGTCTCCGGCCAAGAATACCGGTTTGCGTATGTAGTCCAATTCGGTGCAGATGGCTGCTGCTTCGTTCATGCGATGTTTGTCGTCTAAGTCCAAATGGGTGCTCATGAACGAGAAATCCTCGAAGTCGGTTCTTATCAATATACGTCCTACATCGCTACTCAATTTCATCTTTTTTATTTTTTTGATAGGCAACCAGCGTTTCACCAGTGTTCCGTTGCCTACACTGCCTCCATCGTAATCGGCAGCTATGCCGTATACTTGTACATAGTCGAGCTCGCTCCATTTGGCGATGTCGTCTAAGAGCACCCTTTTCCAACGACCGTTGGCTGCGCTGTCCAATTCTTGCAGGGCGACGACATCGGCATCGAGCGCTTTAAGTATGTTTGCGAACCGTTTGGTATTCAAATCATTGAGGCTTCCCGGATCTGTGCCGCCTTTGCAGTAGTGGGTGTTGTAGGTGAGTAATCGGATTACTCCGTCTTGCTTGGGATAGGTTTGAGAGAAAGAGTTTGATGCACAAAGTAATCCAGCCAATAATAATGTGATGCTTTTCTTTGTAATTTTCATAATTTATAAATAAAAAGTAATTATATAAAGATGTTATTTACTTGTGGGATTTAAGAAGCTGTTTTAAATTTATAGAGAAATAATATTATCATTTCAAGCAGGTATGTTCCGGCCATATTGAGCCCCAGTCTCGCATCTTGAATCCCTTGATTTTTGTCAATAGCCCGCTATTGACTGCATATCTCGGACTCCAATCTGCTTCAACATAGGTCTCAATCTGTCTCGGAATAAATTTAAAACAGCTTCTAAGAATCTAGATAACGATAATTGGACGTATTTATGGAAATGTAACATAAATGTTGTCCAACTATCGTTATTGCCTGTCATTGGTCTTTTTTCCTACTAAGGGTCGGAAATGTCATTGCCGGTTTGTTAGAAATCAAGTCCATCGTTCCAGTTTGGATTTTGAGAGAGCGTTCCGTTGCTGAGTAGTCGTTCTTGGGTGGGGATAGGATATAGATAGTCCCGATCCTCTCTCCACTGGCGAGGTTCTTTCTCGATGTCGTGGCAGATGATGTTGCCTTTGTCTCCATCGGTCAAGACGAACTCGTCTCCCAGTTTGTAGAATTTGCGAATGTTCTTCACCGAGGGTTTTTTGCCAGTGTAGATGCAGATGTCCACTTTTTCTTTGTCACCGACGGTTCCATCGTTCATGTCGAACACATCGTAGCGGTTGTCGCCCGATCCTTGCGTCAAACCGGGGAAATACATTCCTTTGTACGGTTGCTCGAACACTTTTCCTTCTTTCCATCGGATAATGTCGTAGTAACGGAATCCTTCGAGAAGCAGTTCGATGGTGCGTTCGCGACGTATTTCGAGGATCACGCCTTTGTTCGGGCCTGTAACGTTTTGATATCCACTTTCCAAAGCGCACAAATAGGGGTCGGGATTTGCGTTGGCAGCGTCCATATCGATGTTGGGCATGCCCACGCGGTCGCGGATTTTCTTGATGGAGATTTTGAGATCCTCCTGTGTCAAGGTTCCTAACTCGGCTTTCGCTTCGGCATAGTTCAAGTAGACTTCGGCAGCGCGGAACAGAATGTAGTCGTTGGAAGACCCTAAGTATCCGTCGCCCGATGCATCGGTTACCCATTTGGTGATTTGGTATCCGGTGGTCGAAGCTCCGAAGTTGGGAGACGATACGGCGTCACTGTTGATACGCATGTAGCCCGGGCCTACGACGGTTTGGGTGAGGCGGGGGTCGCGGTTCTGCATTTCGTCGTAGTATTGCATGGTTTCATAGCCGGGTTGGTCGGTGAAGCGGTCACCGTTGGTCATGAGGTAGCTGTTTACGATTTTCTTGTTCATGCCGGGACGTCCGTAGGTGGGGGACAATGTGTTTGCGTTTGCCTCGTGCATAACATTTTGAGACCGGTCGTAGTCACGAGCTAATATAACTTCTTCTTCGATGGCATTCATCGAGGAGAAAAGATCGCGATAGGGTTGAGCTCCTGTTTGGTAGATGGCGTAGGGGGCATTGTCGATAAACAGTTTGGAAGCCGTAGCACATTCGTTCAAGAATTTTTCATAACCGGGAATTCCATGATATTTACGGAATGTTCCTTCGAACAGGCATATTCTCGATTTGAGGGCTAAGGCGGTCCAATGGGTTACGTTGTATAGGTCTTTTTTATCGGAAATGTTATTGATGGCATAAGTGAGATCATCAAGGATTTTATCCATGATAATGTCGCGGCTGTCTCGTGGCCTGAACAATTCGGGATCGGTGGAAGAAAGCTCTCTGTCGAACCAGGGCACTTCGCCGAAACGTTTCACTTTTTCGAAATAGAAATATGCTCTGAAAAAGCGGGCTATACCGTCGAAATGTTCTCTTGCATCGACATCGTCGCAGCGCACCGAGTGGCTTAGATAGAAATTGACCGCTCTGAGGTATTCCCAGTTCCAGCCTCCGCCAGATGTGGGTACGGTGCGTATGCCCTGTACTTCGGCCGGTAGATTGAATATGCAAACGACATCGGCCGATTCGGTATATCCCGAAGCCGCACCGGGAAACATTCCGTAGAATTGGTTGGTCGCACTGCGTAATTCATCGGCGTTGTTGTAGTAGGTTTCCGGGGATATGGCATCGAGAGGGTATTCATCTAACATATCGGAACAACCGGCAGTGCCCGATAAAAGGGCAATGAAACTATATAATATAATGTTCTTTTTCATGATGATAGGGGTTAAAAAGTTATATCAAGTCCGAATGAAAATACTTTGGAAAAAGGATAAGTTCGGGCGTCGCTGTTTACTGTGATTTGCTCGGGGTCGATATAGTCTGATTTCAGTTTTGTCCAAGTGAATAGGTTGTCTCCACTGAAATATACTCTTAACCGGTCGAGTTTAATTTTCGAGGTCCATTCTGTGGGTAGGGTATAGCCTACGGTCAGATTTTTTAATCGGCAATAGGCTATGTTTTGGAGATATCGGTCGTTTTTGTGAGCCAACGAACGGTTGCCTTGTGCGGCGTATCCTCTGATTTTGGGGAGATAGGCATCCGGATTTTCTTCGGACCAGACGTTGTCCAAGAAATTGGCGGGCACGAAAGAGGAATAGGGTCGTGCAAAACCTCCCCAGAACATCATGTTGTTTCCATCGGGGTAGCGGTGTTGCCGACCGACTCCTTGAAAGAAGGCCGAGATGTCTATGCCGTTCCAGCTGAGTCCGATGTTGGCGTTGTAGAGATATCGGGGTTCTTTGTTACCGATGATGACCATGTCACCACGATTGTCGGCTGTTTTTTCACCGTCGTCGATGCGGCCGCTTCCGTCGATGTCTACATATCTGGGGTCACCGGCTTGTAGTCCTTTGTAGTCGCCTACCGCCGTAACGAATATGTTTTCGCAGACGTAACTATTGTCTACGGCTTTGGCATAGGCGGCTGCTTCTTCGTCAGTCTGGAAAAGTCCATCGATTTTGTAACCCCAGATTTCGCCGATGGTCATACCTTCGTAGTAGCTCGATTTTGCGAATTCTTTCATGGGATTGTCGAATTTTGTAATCACCGATTTGCTGTCGGATAGCCCGAAAGACAGGTTGTAGCTGAACGGTTTATTTCCAAGATTGAATTGATCGTACCAGCTTACTGCCAACTCAAATCCTTTTGTGCGCAGGTCGGCGGCGTTTTCTTTCGGAGGAGTCGCACCGTATACGCCGGGGAGCATTTTCCCGGGAACCAACATGTCTTTGGTATCGCGGATAAACAGGTCGGCACTGAGGTTGAGCCTATTGTCGAAGAATCCGAGGTCGAGTCCCAAATTGTGGTGGATAACGGTTTCCCAAGTGAGTTTCCCCGAGGGAGGGGCCGAGACGGCAGCATAGGTGACGGGTTCGCCATTCATGAGATATCCGCCCAAGCCTTGCATATTCAGCTTTTGTATGTATGGATAACAGTCTGATATGGCTTGATTGCCCAGAGATCCGGTGCTGAGTCGTATCTTAAAGTTAGAGAATACTTTGCGTATGGGGTCGAAGAAAGATTCTTCGCTCATTCGGTAGCCTACGGCAAAAGAGGGGAAGAGTCCGGCGCGGTGGTCTTTGGGAAACCGAGAAGAGGCATCCCATCGTATGTTGAACTCGGCCAGATATTTTCCGGCATAGTCGTATCCGATTCTTCCGAAGTAACCCAATAAGGCCCATTTGCTTTGTCCTCCCTGTACTGTCACGTCTTTTCCTTTTTCACCGAGGTTGAAGTCGTTCAATTCGTCGGACTGGATATTCAGTTTTGTAGCGTAATGGTGTTTGTAGTGGTTTTGCTCATAGTTGAATCCGGCCACAGCGTATACGTGATGCGAGTTGAACGTGTTGTCGTAGTTTAGATAGGCATCGACACTGTGGTAGAAACTTTTTTCATACTCTTGGATCAGTTTGTTTGAGAACCAAGAGGCTTGTGCCACTTCTTCGACACCGGGGTATTGGGAGTATTTTGCCTGAGTGGAGCGCTCCATGTAATCGGTGGTACTGTGTTTGAAGTTATAGTTTGCAGTGAAAGTCAGCCCTTTCATGATTTTGAATATGGTGCTCCAAGAGTAGGTCATGTATCGGTTTTCCTCTATCGACTTGGTGGTTCCGTCTCCAATCAGAATATGTATACCATCGCTGGGACCGGATGCTTGAATGGGATTTTGGTAAACCCAAGTTCCGTCGGGGTTATAAGGCATCAGATAGGGCATCGCATGGAACGTGAGGCTAGGAATGTTGTATCCGTGCCCTACACCGGGAGCCGTATATTTGGAGTCGTATAGGCGAGCCATAAATTTGACAGTTAACCATTTGTAGGCATCCGCACTGACTTTTGCCATTAAATTGGCTGTTCGGAGTTTGTCGGTGTTTTGCCGATAGATACCGTCTTGTGTCCCATAATTCCCGCTTAACAGGTAGTTTATTTTTTGATTCCCGCCGGAGATGCTGAGGTTGTGGTCCCAAGTGGGGCGTGACTGGTCGAACAAATAGTTGTACCAGTCGAAATTGGCATAGTACATATAGGATTCTACACCACCTCTGTTTTGTACGACGGTCCAGGGTCTTTCGGGATTCTCTGTTTTGTCAAATCTTCTTGCCTCCAATTCTTTGTAGTCGTCGGAAGTGAAACGGGTGTAGGTGACACCGTTGTATGATCGCATGAATTCGTCAACGAGCATGGCGGCATCGTATCCTGTGGTTAAGAAGTCGGTTCTTGTAGTGGGTTTTGAAAAGCTGAATCTTCCGTTGTAGTTCACTTGGGTTTTACCCGACTCACCTTTCTTTGTCGTGATCAGCACCACTCCAAAAGGAGCCCGGGCTCCATAGATGGCAGCCGAAGAAGCGTCTTTAAGAACCGAAATAGACTCGACATCACGAGGGTTGATTTTATCGATGTTTCCTTCCATACCATCGATTAGGATCAGAGGTTTGGATTCTTGGTTGATGGATGCGAATCCCCGGACGTTCATGCGGGTTTTTTCTCCGGGTTTTCCAGAGCCGAATGAGATATTCAGGTTGGGTATCGCACCTTGCAGGGCTTGTCCTAAATTATTGACAGGGCGTTTTTCTAACTGTTTGTGGTCGGTGTATCCGACAGCTCCGATCAAATTGGCTTTCTTTTGCGTACCGTATCCCACGACCACAACTTCGTCCATAATATTGGCTTTCTCGGACAGCTCGATGTTCATTGTGATGCCTGGTGTGACGGCAATTTCTTGTGTGTTGTGTCCCACGTATGAAACGACCAATCGGGATTTCGGGGAGGCTTTGATGTGAAACCGCCCGTCGATGTCGGTCGATACGGCATTGTTTGTTCCTTTAACCAATACGGATGCGCCGATGAGCGGTTCGCCATTCGGATTTTTTACGAATCCCACGATACTTTCGGACTTTTGTCTGTTTTTTTCGTTGGTTATAATTACATGTTTCCCTTGTATCGCGTATTTGTATTTTAAGGGGCTTAGAATCATCGATAATGCATCGGTGAGTTTTTTGTTTTTGATGTTCACCGATATTTTTTGATGAATATTGATTTGCGTTTCGTCAAAATCAACGGAGATGTCGGCTTGTTTTTCTATCGATTTGAATATTTCGGATAGAGGCTTATCTGTCATATTCAAATCGATTGTTTGATTTTGGGCAAAAACGAATTGAACGGAGATAAGAAAACATAATAAAAAAGTAATTTTAAGCGAATTCTTTTTAGATGATTCGCTGGTTTTAATTTTTAAATTCATATTTTTGTGCATTAGATTTTAGATAAATACTGTAATTGAAGTCACAATGTAAGGTGTTTTTCTGATTTCAAACCGGAGAAAATGTTTTGGGTGGTTTTCTCCGGTTCTTTTTTTCATTGGTGTCGATTTTTAGTTGATGAATATTATATCGTTATTTTTTTTGTATTTCATGTTTTGCAGTATCCCTTCCAAAATGGATAATACTTCGTCTATCGTTTCGTCGTGGTCGAATTTTACAGTGAGCTTGTTGTTTTTGTATTTTTCTTGGTCGTAAAGAATCGTTACGTTGTATTTTCTTTCGATCGTTTTTACCAGTTTCCCGAAGGGTGCATTTTTGAAATATAGTTGTCCTTCTTTCCAATTTGAGAGGCTTTGGGCATCGACTATGTTTATTTCGCGTGAATGTGTGTCGCGGTCGTATATGAATTGTTCGTTGGGAGACAGTATGGTTTCATGCGGTATGGAGTCTTTGGTCGAGACTTTTATTTTTCCTTCTTCGAGTGTCGCTATCGTTTGTGGAGAGTTACTATATGACTCTACATTGAATGTAGTCCCCAATGCTTCGATGTCGAGAGTCGCAGTTTTTACGATGAAGGGTCTTTTTTTGTCGCGGGATACTTTGAAGTTGGCTTCGCCATTGAGAAACAGGGTTCTAGTGTTTCCCTTGAATGTGTTGGGGTAAATTAGTATGGATTCGGCGTTAACCCACACCTCGCTTCCGTCTGGAAGGAATATTTGTTTTGCTTTTTCTCCTTTGGGGACGAAGCATTCGATGAGTTGTTCGGTATCTTGGGGTGTGTCGAGTATCAACCAAGTGAAAAGGGCTCCCAAAATGGGAAGCAGTATAGTGGCAACGGCTTTATAGATAGTGCTGCGGAAGTTGGCCCTTTTTCCCGGCAAAAAGTTGTTTCGATGGAATGTTTCTAGTTCGGATAATGTAAATGCATCGGGTGTCTCGTTTTGGCAAGAGTCCCATATCTCTGAAATCGCTTGATCTTTTTCTTCTCGGTTTTTGGGGGAGAGCAGCCACTTTTTGAAAAGTATATCGTCGGTTGAGGGTTGGCTGTTGTTAAAAAATTTATGTATTATGTTTTGTATAATGTTATTCATGGTTCCGTCTTTTATCAGGAGACGGATATCTATTGAAATACTTCCTGCTCGTTAACTTTATTTAAGGAATGAGAAAAAGCAAGGCGGCTAGCATGTTTTTTTTGAGTTGTGTTAATACGGAACTGATGGTCTTTTCGACTGTGTTCTTTTTAAGGTTCAGCCGAAGGGCTATTTCATCGTTGGATAGGCCTTCTTTTCGGCTCATATTGAATATGGTTCTCTTTTGCGGCGGCAGACTTGCGATGGTCGTGTCCATGAGGCTAAGCAGCTCTTTGGCGTATATTTCGTGTTCGACCGAGGTAGATTGTGGGGCTGTTTCTTCCAAATGGGATAGATAGTTTTGTTCGGCTATTTGTCTGTCGAATGAGTCGTATATAGCGTTACGGCACATTTTGAAAAGATAGGATTTCAGTGATTGTATATGCCCGAGCCGGTCGTGCGATATCCATAGTTTGCAGAAAATATCTTGGGCGATATCTTGTGCTTGTTCTTTGTCTTTGATGAAGCCAACAAGGAATCGGAGCACAATAGGGTGGTAGTGTATAAAAATGGCATCGAATGATGTGGTATCTCCCTCGATAAGTCTTTTTAGATGGTATGTCTCTAATTCAAGATTCATGGTATAGCAGGAAGGCTCCGTGTTGTTTTTTGACAAAAGTATACTTTATTTTGGATAAAGAAAAAGAATGTAATGAATTTTATTTGCGAATACCCGAATGTTATGAGGAGTGTTTTTAAGGTTCAGTAGAAAATCCGTGGGGATAGACCTGAATTTCTTGTCGATAACCTCATTCCAAATCTCTTCGGAGAGAAGTTGAAAGGATTACATAATTTTTGATTGTAAGGTTTAACCCTTCTTTGGTTCAGTAGAAAATTCATGGGGATAGACTTTAATGTTAATGAATGAGGGTGGTTGGAAAGATTTCATAAGTTTTTTGTGGTAAAAAGGTTACCCCTTTATGAGTATACTTTCCCTCTATTTTCTTGCATCTTAACCACCAAATAAAGGCGATGTATTTGGGGGAGTTTTTGTTTGTATTAACCCCCTCGCCCTGTGGGCACTCCCCCTATATTTTGTTGCGCAAAACACAGGGGGAGAGGGTGAGATGTATATCCTTTTCGCCTCTGCTCCGATGCTATTCAAAATACCCCGCCATGCTTGCAGGGTACGGTAGGGGGAGAGGGTTAAAAAGCACTAATATTTTAAACTTCTCCATTGCTGTGCCCCGTAGCATTACGGGGTGTGGCGTTAGCAATAGGGGAGGTGTCACGAAGTGACGGAGGGATTGAAAACGCCATCGTATCAGTCTGTTTATACCGGATATATTCCTTTCTCCCCTGACGTGTCCCGTAGCGTTACGGCGAACTGTGTTAGCAATAGGGGAATATACACGAACAATCCCCGTTAATTATCGACTGAGCCACAATCCTTACTGATTATCTACTGAACTCAAATATTGTGTATATTTAAAATGCTAAAAGCGTAATGCTTTATTATAAAAGTACTACGCTTTTTGCTTGCGGAAAGAGAGGGATTCGAACCCTCGGTACCCGTAAGGGTACAACGGTTTTCGAGACCGTCCCGATCGACCACTCCGGCATCTTTCCAATGGTCTATTATTTTCGAGGGGCAAAGGTAGAGAAAAGAATCGAGTAGAGATTATTTTAATTGTAAAAAAAACTAAAACAAATTGACTATTCTTTTTCTTTCCATGTTTTATAGGGGTGTTTTGCCAGATTGGAATTGTAATAGCGGGGGTCGCCTGTAACTTCTGTTTCTATGAAAGGAGGTAAATCGAATTGTTCCGACTCTGATTTTAGCTCGATTTCGGCAATAACCAGTCCGTCATTATTGCCCATGAATTCGTCTATTTCCCATCTGTGTCCGGCATAGGGATAAATGTACCTTTTCTTTTCGATGATTGAAGGAAGACAGAGTGATCCGAGCATTTCGGCAGCATCGGCTACCGGAATGGGGTATTCGAATTCTTTACGGGTACAACCTGTGGTAACGCCTTTGAGAGTAATGAATGCATTATTCCCGGAAATTCGTATGCGCACGGTTCTTTCTTTATCGATTGAGATGTATCCTTGTTTATAATATTTGCATTCGATTGATTCTTGTCGGTATGACTGGTCTTTTACTGTGTATTTGCGTTCTATTTCGGTACTCATGATTTAACATATATAAATAGAATGCCGAATATAGTACATTTATTTGGTTTAAGAAGCAGAATAGAAATCCCGACATTATTAAACATTGTTAAACCCATAAAGTGAAGATAATAAAACTCCGAGAGCCGACAGTTTTTTTGTACTTTTGCATTTTGAAAATTCGAGAGAATCGAATATCGGGACCAATTATAATATACAGTTTGTGAGACTTTTATGATAAAAAAGATATATGTGGTATTAACCCTTTGCCTATTATTTATAGGGCTTCCTATTTCGGCTACGGCACAAAAGGCGACAGTGATAAAGGGGATAGTACGAGATTCCATAACCCATGAGCCTATATCTTATGCTTCTGTTTTTTTTGTGGGGAGCGATAAGGGACTTATGACGGACGATGACGGTAAGTTTGCCGTTTCGGTACGTGATAATTTTCTCAATGTTCGATTTTCTACGTTGGGTTATCGAGAGAAGACGGTTTTTGTAAAGAAAGGAGCCGAGAATGATTTGGTTATCGATTTGGTTCCATCGGATTATGTCTTGAAAGAGGTGGTCGTGAAACCGAAAAAGGAGAAATACAGTAAGAAAAATAATCCGGCAGTGGAGTTTGTAAAAAAATTGATAGAGCGTCGCCACGTAGGAGATCCGAAAAATCACGATTTTTATAATTATGAAAAGTATGAAAAGATGACTTTTGCCCTGAATGAATTTTCGGAGGAACAAAAGAAAAAGTGGCTTTTCAAAAAATTCCAATTTATTTTTGACTATGTCGATACTTCGGAGGTTTCGGGCAAACCTATTCTGACTGTTTCGATAAAGGAGAAGATCGCCGAGAATTATTATCGTCGCAGCCCGGAAACTGAGAAATCTGTGGTGACCGGTATTAAGCGGGCAGGAATCGACGAAATATTCAGCCAAGAAAGCGTGCAAATGTTGTGTGAGGATTTATTCCGGGAAATCGATATTTTCAGGAATGATATTACTCTGTTGAATAATAGATTCGTGAGCCCTTTGTCCAACATAGGTACTTCGTTTTATAAGTATTATTTATTAGATACGATTCTGGTAGACGGCGTGAAATGCGTGGATTTAGGCTTTGTTCCGTTTAATTCGGAGTCGTTCGGCTTTACAGGTCATATTTATGTGCCCGAAGGAGATTCGACCTATTTTATCAAGAAGGTGAAGTTGAACGTGCCTCGGGATATCAATCTTAATTATGTCGAGAATATGTATCTCGAACAGGATTATGAACGTTTGGAAGACGGGACGCGTATTAAAACGAAAGACGATGCCATTATAGAGTTCCGGATTATGCCTGCCACGCAAGGATTGTATGCAAGGCGTATGACCACATATGATAAATTTACCTTTACTCCTCCCGACGATTTGTCGGTTTATGATTTTGAGGGTCGGGAGAAAGTAGAAGTGGATGCTCAGGCAAAACCGGAAGAGTTCTGGGTAGACAATCGTCATGTGCCGGTAAAGAAAAAGGAGAATGCCGTAGATAAACTTTTAGTTCGACTACGAGAGGTTCCGGTGTTCTATTATACGGAGAAAGTTTTGGGAATACTAATCAGCGGTTATATAGAAACAGGGAAAGACAGTAAGTTCGATTTCGGGCCGATGAATACGACTATTAGTGCAAATGAAATAGAGGGCGCTCGTTTCAGAATAGGTGGACTAACTACCGCCCAACTAAATCCACATTGGTTTGCTCGCGGTTATGTGGCTTATGGAACCAAAGATGAAAAGGTTAAATATTCGGGCGAAGTAGAATATTCGTTCAATAAGAAGAAATTTCATTCCCGGGAGTTCCCCATCAATTCTATCAAGCTGAGCCATTCGTACGACATAGACCAATTGGGACAGCATTATCTGTACACGAATAAAGACAATGTTTTCCTTTCTTTGAAACGTAAGGGCGATAATAAAGCTACTTATTTAAGAAAGACCGAGTTGTCTTATTTGCAAGAACGAAAGGGCGGTTTTTCATTCGGTTTGGGTATTCGTAACGAGATACAGCAGATGGCGACCGACCGTATCGCTTTTATCGATGGATATGGTAAAAAGATAAAGGATTATATGCAAACCAATTTTGAGGTGAAATTGCGCTTCGCTCCCAATGAAAAATTTTACCAAACGAAAAGCCAACGTTTCCCAATCAATTTGGATGCTCCCGTGTTGACACTCTCTCATAATTTTGCTTTCAAAAACTTCTTGGGCAGCAAGTATTCATATAATCATACCGAATTTGGGATTCAGAAACGTTTTTGGTTCTCGGCATTCGGTTATTTCGATGCTATTGTGAAGGCCGGAAAGGTATGGGACAAAGTTCCTTTTCCTATGTTGATACTTCCTAATGCGAATCTTTCTTATACGATTCAACCGGAATCATATGCTTTGATGAATGCTCTCGAATTTATCAATGACCAGTATGTGTCGTGGGATTTTACTTATTATGCAAACGGAGCTTTGTTCAATCGTATCCCTCTGTTGAAATATATGAAATTGAGAGAGGTGTTTGCGTTCAGAGGTTTGTACGGTAGTTTGAGCAAGAAGAATAATCCACTGTATAATAAAGATTTATTCGTATTCCCGAAGGGTAGTACCGAAATGGATAAAATGCCCTATATGGAATGTAGTGTAGGTCTTGATAATATATTTACCATTTTGCGGGTAGATTATGTATGGCGATTGACCTATCGGGAAAGCCCGAACGTGAGCAAAGGTGGGGTACGTATTGCCTTGCATTTTTCGTTTTGAGGGTGGCTTCTCTTGACTCTTTTTGTGATTTGTGATAGTGCATTGCCCGGTCGAAACGATGGCGGGGCTAGGGGAACCGTTTGCCGTCTTGTTTTCATTTTTGTAACCCCTCCGTCCTACGGACACCTCCCCTATATTTTACTGAGCAAAACACCCCGCAATGCTGCGGGGCACGGCAGAGGAGTTTTAAAATATTTCTGATAATGAAAGCTGAAACACCCTGCAAGGCTACGGGATATGGCAAAAGAAGGGGGTAATGCCTTTCTGTCACATTATTTTAGCGAATGAGATAGATTGATTGTATTTGGCCTTCTCCCTTGTGTTGCGTTGGCACGATAGGGGAGAAACCGAGAAAACAACAGTTTCTGAGGAGAGATTCATCTCTAAAATTCAAATCTACTCCCACGAATTTTCTACTGAATCGTTTTTCCTTTTAATTGCGTTTTGTGGTTATTTGTGTTACCTTTGCGATTTAACTTAAAAGATGTATTTATGAGAAAAGTATTTGTATGGATGTGGCTTGCTTTATTTTTAGGCGGGCTGATTTCGTGTGTCTCCTCGGGAGATTCGTCTCGATGGGAGTTGGTGTGGGAAGATGACTTCAATGGTACTTCTTTCGACACGGCAACATGGTCTAAAATTCCGAGGGCTAATCCTGAATGGGCTCGACATATGTCGGACAATGAGGCTTGTTATGAAATGCGAGATGGTAACTTGGTATTGAAAGGTATTGTGAATACCGATCTCGAAAATGATACTGCTCCGTATATTACCGGGGGTGTATATACCAAGAATAAACGAGGATTTCATGGCGGCCGTCTCGAAGTGAAAGCTAAATTGCAGGGTGCGCAAGGAGCTTGGCCGGCTATTTGGCTCAAACCTTGTGACGAGGCTCAATGGAAGTGGCCGTGGGCCGGAGAGATCGATGTCATGGAGCGTTTGAACCACGATTCGATTGCTTATCAAACGATACATACCGCTTATACGATCGAGAGAAAACAGACACGTAACCCGCGTCACGGTTCAAAAGGAACTATTAATCCCGATGATTATAATGTGTATGCCGTAGAAATGTATCCCGATAGCCTTGTTTTCTTTATCAATGAAAATCGCACCTTTACTTATCCGCGCATAGATACGGGAGAGGGTGACGAATTGCAATTCCCGTTTAAGAAACCTTACTATCTATTGATCGATATGCAACTGGACGGTGGTTGGGTAGGTCCTGTGGATATGCTCGATTTGCCGGTTGAAATGGTCGTGGATTGGGTACGTTATTATAAAGAGAAAGAATAATGGGATAGATATCTGATGAAAAAAGGAGCTCTGTACAGAGCTCCTTTTTTTGTGAACGATCTGCTCGTTGGCTTTACTTAATGATTCCGTCACGCCGCATTAATGCATCTATCGTGGGTTCGCTTCCTTTGAAGCGTTTGTATAGAATCATGGGATTTTCCGTACCGCCCCGCTTCAAGATATTGTCGCGGAATGATGTGGCTGTAACCGGGTCGAAAATGCCGTTAGCCTTGAATACGGAGAATGCATCGGCATCAAGAACTTCGGCCCATTTATAGCCGTAGTATCCTGCGGCATAACCACCCGAAAAGATGTGACTGAATTGAGGTGCAATGAGTGTACCTTCTACATCGGGTAATACTAATGTTTTATCGATAGCGGCTTTTTCAAAAGCGATAGCGTCGTCTACCGGGGCAGTGATTGTATGATATGCCATATCGAGGTTCCCGAAAGTCAATTGACGTACGCAAGAATAGGCAGCAAGGTATTGACTGGACTTTTTAATTTTTTCCACCAATTCGACCGGAATTTTTTCACCGGTTTTGTAGTGGACTGCAAAGCTGTCGAGAAATTCTTTTTCGGAAAGATAGTTCTCATTGAATTGTGAAGGAAGTTCCACGAAATCGCGATATACGTTTGTCCCGGAAAGCGAAGCGTAAGTGACGTCGGAAAGTAATCCGTGCAGAGCATGTCCAAATTCATGTAGGAATGTTTCTACTTCGTCGTAAGTTAATAGGGCGGGAGTATCCGACGTAGGGCGAGAGAAGTTCATGACAATCGTTACATGCGGACGGCTGTCTTTTCCGTTTTCTTCTTTCCATTGTCCTTTGAACTCTGTCATCCAAGCTCCGGCTCGTTTCCCGTCGCGGGGGAAAAAGTCGGTATATATAACTCCCACGTAATTCCCGTCATTGTCGGTTACTTCGAATGCTTCGACTTCGGGGTGATATACCGGGATTTTAGGATTTTTTGTAAAGTGTAATCCGTATAGGCGAGTGGCTAACCCGAATACTCCTTTTATCGTATTGTTTACTTCGAAGTAGGGGCGTAGCATTTCATCGTTGAGGTCGTATTTGATGTGTTTAAGTTGTTCGGAATAGTAACTGAAATCCCACGGCATTAGGGTTATGTCTTTCCCTTCTTTTCCGATGGCGAAACCTTCGACTTCTTTAACGTCTTGCAGAGCTGCCGGTTTGTAGGCATCGAGCAGTTGATTCAGCAAGTTGTAGACGTTGGCACTGTTACCGGCCATAGTGCGTTGGAGTTTATACTCTGCATAGTTGGGCTTGTCGAAAAGTTTTGCCATTTCGAGTCGCACTTCGGCGATACGTTTTAAGACGGGAATGTTGTTGTATTCGCCCGACAGATTACGTGAATTGTATGCGCGATACAGTTTTTCTCTTAAATCTCTGCGAGAAGAATATTTCATGAAAGCGCTGTAACTGGGATAGGAGAGATTGACCATAAATCCTTCTTTCCCTTTGCTCTTTGCCAGTGCCGCAGCGGCATCTCGCGCGCTTTGGGGGAGTCCTTCCAAATCGTTCTCGGAGAGCATCATGCTGAAAAGATTGGTTTCTTTCAAAACATTTTGTCCGAATGTGAGTGTGAGCTGGCTTAGTTCCGAGGATAATTTTCTGTATTGTTCCCGGTCTTCACCTTTCAATTCGGCTCCGCTTAGAGCGAAAGACTCGTAGGTCTCTTTGAGGAGTGTTTTTTGCTCGGGCGTGAGATCGAGCTGGTCACGACGGTCATAAACGAACTTGATGCGGTCGAAAAGTTTTTCGTTCAAGCTGATGTTGTTACTGTGCTCCGAAAGCATGGGTTGTACTCGTTGGGAGATTTCCATCATTTCGTCGTTGCTTTCGGCGCTCAGTAAAACGAAAAATGCACTAGCGACCCGGTTTAGCATTTGACCGCTTCGATCGAGCGCTTCGATGGTGTTTTCGAATGTGGGCATCGAACGTTGATTGACAATCGCGTCGATTTCTTTCTGATTTTCTTCTATGGCTTTTTTAAAAGCCGGTTCGTAATGCGACAATTTTATTTTGTCGAACGGTACGGTTTGGTGGGGCGTTTTATAAGTCCCGAAAAAAGGATTAGCAGCTTGTGCCATGATTGTAAAAACAGTTAAGGCTGATAATAAAATTTTTTTCATTTCTACTGTATTATGTAATGTAATTTCTATTTGTAAACAAAGGTCACAATTTATAATTATTCTAACTAATCTTCGACACTTAATAAATATTAAACAAAGTAATTCGTACATGTATTTCGAGTTTGCCGTTCTTTTTTATATTACTTTTACACTCCGTAAAAATGACAGAAATATGAAGAAACGTATCCTCTTTCTGATAGCCGTGTATTTTTGGTTTTTCATTATGTTTGTTTTGCAGAAACCTCTATTCATGTTGTTTCATTGGGATATTTACGGTGAGATTCCGTTAATGGAGTGGTTTTCTGTGATGTGGAACGGGCGGCCATTGGATTTTTCTATGGCGGCTTATCTTACGGCCATACCTGCATTGTTTGTCGTGGCAACAGTGTATTTACAGAAAAAATGGTGGATTCCGGTGTATCGTGTTTATTTTGCTATTGTTTCGTTCGTGGTGGCTGCCATAACGTTGGGCGATGCCGTGCTGTATAGCTATTGGGGATTTAGGATAGATGCCACGCCTCTTTTTTATCTCACGTCCCCGGCCGATGCTGTCGCCAGTATTCCGGCATGGGAAACTGTACTGATTGTCTTTCTTATATTTGTTTATGCCGCTCTGTTGTTATGGCCCATGTGGAGATTATCAGGAAAAACGGGTTCTTGGCAAAGACCTAAGAAATCGATTTTGTCCTTTGCTTGTTTATTGTTGCTTGCCGCTTCTCTTTTTATTCCTATTCGAGGCGGGTTTACGGTGTCGACCATGAATGTGGGCAAGGTTTATTTCAGCGATCGTATGGCGCTTAATCACGCCGCTATCAATCCGGTATTCAGTTTGATGTCGTCATTGTCCAAATCGGAAGACTTTTCATCTCAGTATCGTTTTTTCGAACCGGAAAAGGCCGATGTTATTTTTGAACCTTTACGTGGCGGGGGGCCTTCGGTATATCCTGCCGACAGCTTGCAATGGGTGAAAGCTCGCCCGAATGTGTTGTTGATCGTTCTTGAAAGTTTTTCGGGGGTAGCCATGGAAAGTTTAGGTGGGATTCCCGGAGTGATGCCCAATCTTGAAAAAATAGCTTCGGAAGGAATTTTGTTTACTAATTTTTATGCCAATAGTTTCAGAACCGATCGAGGGTTAACTTCTATCCTTAGCGGCTACCCGGCACAACCCACCGCATCGATTATGAAGTATCCCGCCAAGTCGCAATCGCTTCCGGGTATATCGAAATCTTTACGTAAGGCCGGCTATGACACGCAGTTTCTTTATGGGGGTGATGCCGATTTCACGAATATGCGTTCCTATTTTATTTCTATGGGTATGGACAATATCGTGTGCGACCGTGATTTCCCTTTGTCTCAGAGATTGAGTAAGTGGGGTGTTCCAGACGATGTGACGTTTGAAAAGTTTTATTCATTGATAAAAGAGCAATCTCGGGAGCCTTTTATGAAAATGTTTTTAACGCTAAGCAGCCACGAACCGTTCGATGTTCCCATGAACCGGTTGGAGGATAAGTATTTGAACTCGATAGCTTATACCGATAGTTGTGTAGGAGACTTTGTAGAGAAATTGAAGAGGCTCCCTGTTTGGGACAATACGCTTATCGTCTTTGTCGCCGACCATGCCAAGCGTTATCCCCAAAATGTGGAGAACCACGATATTGTCCGTCATCATATACCTATGGTTTGGGCCGGAGGAGCCGTAAAGCGCCCTTTGGTTGTCGATGAATATTTGTCGCAAATGGATTTGGCAGCAACTTTATTAGCTCAGTTGCATATTCCTTATGATGATTTTACGTTCAGTAAAAATCTTACGGATTCGACCAAAGAGCATTTCGTTTTTTATGCTTTTCCCGATGGGTTCGGATTTGTCGATAAAGATGGAGCGGCAGTATATGATTGTGCGTCTCAATCGATTCTGATCGGGCAGAACGATAGTAATGCCATTCACTTGAACAAGGGAAAGGCATATCTTCAAAAATTATATGACGATTTAGCTCGTCGGTAAAAATATAGAGTGGGTTAATTGTATTTGTTTAGAAGATGGAAATAAGAAATACATTGCCTGAGGATATGGACCGTGTGATGTTTATATTCGAGCAGGCCAGACAGTTTATGCGGTTGAACGGAAACTTGCATCAATGGACGGGCGGATATCCTTCGGAAGAGGTTCTCGAAGCCGATATTTCGTCAAATAGCAGCTTTGTTTGTGTAGATGACCAAAAAGAAGTGGTGGGCACTTTCTGCTTTCGTTACGGGTTTTCTCCCGAGCCGACGTATAACGTGATTTATGACGGAGGGTGGTTGAATGAGAAGCCTTATGGCGTGATACATCGGATTGCATCTTCGGGAAAAGTGGGAGGGGTCTTTTCCGCTTGCTTGGAATGGTGTTCTCGATACGTCGATAATATTCGTATCGATACTCATCGGGATAATAGGGTGATGCAAGAATTATTGCTTCGGCATGGGTTTCGCCGTTGTGGAATTATTTATTTAGCAAACGGGGACGAGAGGATTGCTTTTCAAAAAGAGGTTTAAATTAGAATTTATATTAAAGAAAGGGGGCGGGAAATGACATTCCCGCCCCTTTCTTTTTGTGGAGGACAATTTTTACTTAACCGTTAGTTTTGTCGTCATATTGGTTTTATCGCCTGTGATATGAATAAAGTAAATTCCCGCAGCGAGATCGCTCAAATCTAATTGATTTTGTTCTCCTGCATTTATATTGCCCATGTATCGTGAGTATATTTCTGTTCCATTGAGGGTATAAATCGAGACATTTACGTTTTTATCGTCGTTTTGTAGAAGGAAATAGCAAATGTCTGTGGCTGGATTGGGGTATACCATCGGCCGGGTTGGAGTTCCTATCTGTTCTATACCAGAGTGGTTTAGGCAGTATACCAAGCCATCGTATGCATTGATTTTCCCATATCCCCATCGGTTATTTCCTACACCGGCAATGTTTCCGGTATAGCTGTCGGTTGTTGCGGTATTAGATAGAATTTCACGGACTTGTTCCGGTGTGAGCTTCGGATTGGCTTGCAACCATGTAGCCAGAATACCGGTGACTACGGGGGTGGCCATGGAGGTTCCTTCCATCGAACCGTAGTAATAGTTTACGGTATTTACATTTTCTTGTTTGACGACATAGTTATAATCTTCGCCGTTACGATTGCTACTTGTGGAACTATTGAACGAAGATATTAACATAGAGCCGGGGGCGGTAATATCGGGTTTCATACGACCGTCGGCGGTAGGCCCTAAACTTGAAAAGGAGACTAACTGATTAAGGGTTTGACCGGAGTTATTCCACATAGAGCTGTTTTTGTGATCTATGTAATTACAACTGGTGTAAGCTCCGACAGTAATGATTCGTTTTCCGGTTCCTCCGATTTCACCCATAGTAGAATTATTGTCTCCGTTCGTAAATTCACTATTGCCAAAGTTGGAGAGCCAAGACATGTAAGCATCGGTCCATGCATTGATTGTGGTTTCTTCGGGGCCAGAAATTTCGAATCCTATATAATAGTTTCTATTGTCGAATGAAGATAAATTCAAATCGATAGTTATATTCCCTTTTTTATTGTAGGGATTGGTTGCAGTGGATATGTAAATATTTCCGTCAGCTCCTGTCGGATTGGATATTTTTTTACTGGCACTTGCGGTTGTCGAAAAAGATTCTGATGAATAAACTTCCTTTTTATTTAGAATGTCATATACAAATACTCTTGCCGATAGTTGTTTTTCTGCATCTCCCCAGATATCGACGGTACTTGTCATTGAATCGTAGAGATACCAATTGGAGACAAATTCGACTAACGATTTCATGTTGGTATCTCCTTTTTTCAAGGTTTTTGTTGCATGTATATTGTATTCAGCTTCATTTCCCGAAGCTCCGACCAAAAGTCGGCCTTCTCCTTGCAATTCGTCGCAAATACGGTCGAATGTGGAAGTGCCATCGTGCGGACCGATATGATACCCGAGGCTCATATTGATGACACAGGGTTTACCGACGGATTCGGCATAGTCGTAGATATATTTAATACCGTCTGTGATGCTTGTATTGCTACTACTATTGTCGGATATGTTATAGCTGACGAGAACCAAATCTGCATCAGGAGCGATTCCATAGTATTCGTTTCCTTTATATGCTCCGGCTGCAATTCCCGTGACGTGGGTAGCATGGCTAGCTGCATAATCCTGTTTTGCCGCGATGATTTCCTCGGCATTCGTATATTCTGTTCCATAATAATAGCCGGTGGGTGGCGTTCCCGACTGGTTTTGATTCCATACTCTTTTGATACGCAGATTTTTACCTTCTGTATCGTAGAAATTGATATGGTTATATTGGAATCCGCCGTCGATGATGCCGACTATAACATCTTTGCCGGTATAGGCTTGGGTGAGCCCTGTCCCTTCGTGTATTTTGTTTACATTGCTAAATTGTTCGGAACGAACGTTGTTCATTCGTTGATGAACCGGACGTCCTATTTCGATGTACTTTACCGATGGTAGTTGCGACACGGAAATCAAATTATCTGCCGGGATATTGGTGGAAAGTATAGTACCGTATTGGGCATTGATGATGACTTGATTTTCTTCGAGTCCATCGAGATTATTTTCATCTACCAGGTGGAGAAATGCCGAAACAGCCATTTCACCGTTGTTTTGGTTGATTGCGTATGTCGATTTGAGTTTTGCCCGTTGGCTGATAGTAGAGGTAGATTCGTAACTTCTCAAAAAATTTTGTGTCGATGGAGACATTTTTTCTTCTGCGTTTAACAGAAATGAGCCGAGTGTCGCCATTAAGCAAAGTGATAGTAATAATTTTTTCATCGATTTAATTATTAAATGGTCTTTGATAACTAACGGTTACGTACCGGAGAGGAACATTCGATATATGTAATTCCCGGTAAAGTAATGAATTGTGGTAATATTTTTAATGGTATAGCAAAACTATATATCGAGTCGCTATATTTTATACAATGTCCCCCGATATGGAGGAGATTCTCTTCCTTGAAATCGGCAGCCGTGTGTAAGTAGCCTGTCAACAGATAATTCCCATTTTGATTGTGCAATGAAAATCTTTTTATCAACAATTCGGACGGGATATATTTTTCTAAATTATTGCCGGATTGTCGGAGATCGGCGTTCCACGCATCCCAAAACATGCGAAAAGAAGCGGAGACGGACAAATGTTCCGGCAGGGTATAGTTAGCCGTGCTGGCTGGCTTGTCGGATTTTTCCAGAGTTTTATTTGTATGACATGCTGTAAAGGCTATCATTAAAAAGGCTGCGTATATATATTTCCACATCATAATAGAAAAAGAATATTTAAAGAAACAAATATAATTATTTATTTCTTTAATATTATATTTTTGAGATGGTATTTTAATGTATAGTTTTTTCTTCTATTTGTAATCTCGTTTGGATTATTTCTGACAATCTTTCAAGATAGGATTCGGTTTGACAACCGAAATAAATTTTGTCCAGTATTTTCCTCTCTTTATCTTTGCTGAAAAAAATTATGATTTTCTATTTTTCGGCAACGGGTAATAGCCAATACGTTGCACAGAGGTTGGCGGAAGTTATGGGTGAAACTCTTGTTTCAATAACAGAATGTCTGAAAAATCATAAATATACTTGGGAGCTGTTGCCCGGAGAGAGGGTTGGTTTTGTGACTCCTGTTTATTTTTTGGGATTGCCGTCTATTGTCTCGGAATTTATCCGTAACTTAGATTTATGTGTTCGAGGGCAACATTTCGTCTATCATGTTGTAACTTTTGGAACTATAACGGGACAGTCCCATTATATGATGGAAAAGGCATTGAGAAAGAAGGAATTAAATTTGGACGGTAGATATATCGTCAAAATGGTAGACACCTATACATTGATGTTTGATTTGTCTGATGAAGAGAAATGTGAGAAGGTTATGAAAGATGCGGAGGTGTGTATAGATCGTGTTATAGAAAAGGTTGTCAACAGAGTTCGGGGTGATTTTGATAATAGGAAGATTCCTCACTGGCTCGCTTTTCCCTATACTTATTGCAATCGAAAGAAATCGACTGCTCCTTTCGTGGTATTAGGTCGATGTATCAGATGTGGGGCGTGTGCCAAGAAGTGTCCGATGGGTGCAATAGAAATGCGAGATAATCGTCCGATTTGGATAAAGGAGCAATGTTTGCAGTGTTTGGGGTGTTTGCATCGTTGTCCGGTATTCGCTATTCAGTATGGGAAAAAGACAATCAAACATGGTCAGTTCGTCCATCCGGGGGTAAAGATGTGAAAATCGATTTCGATACAGCATTCTCTGTTGTGAAATTTTTATTGTTTTAGTTGGTTCGATAGAATGTTACTCAGTTGTTTTTCCGAAGGATTATTGGCTATGATTTTACCGTCGGGTCCGAGTAATATGAGGTGAGGAATTCCTTGTATGGCATACGTAAGTATAGCGGTGGATTCCCAACCTTTTTGATCTATGAGTTGTGCCCATTTTATTTGGTTTTTCTGTATATATTCTTTCCATTCTTCCCGGTTTGTATCGAATGAGATACCTACAATGGAGAATTGCCGTTTGTCATATCGTTCGAATAATTGTTTTAAATAAGGAGTTTGTCTTCGACAAGGGGGACACCATGATGCCCAAAAGTCGAGGAGAA